>Ga0208297_1000075_pt1 | contig 282140 bp, 257 predicted proteins | sample LMS_cellobiose_e_FD_187367 | JGI IMG/M metagenome (GOLD analysis project Ga0208297, IMG submission 187367) | Rumen-fistulated moose microbial communities from Alaska, USA - LMS_cellobiose_enrichment (SPAdes) (version 2) | ecosystem: Host-associated > Mammals > Digestive system > Stomach >...
CTGTGTAATTGTTTCATTGGACATGAGTCCTCCTTATCCTGAAGTTTAGGCTAACAACAGTTTAGAGGATTCATGTCTTTTGTTTCAGCTGTTTCTCGTTGCTGTTTCCTGGCGATTTTAAGTTGTCATTTTTGGGTGATTTTCAGTCGCTGCTAACAATGTTATGCAACGGACATCTTATTGTGATCGATATCCGATGCAAAAGGAAAAACATTCACAAAACTAAATAAGACAGTATGACCATTATTACAAGATTATTTTCTGTTTTACGAATGGAATATAGGGTATCTCCATATCATCTATATCCGCAAAAAGATACTTATCAATTATTGAATCATCCAACCCTTCGAAACATAACTTATTCAGCAGAAATATTGAAAGATCTACCGCCTTTTCGTGTCCCGGGAAATTATGGCCATAGCCATTGCTCACAGGCTCATCATCATACAAATCGTAGTAACCCTGTTCTTTGATTAGCTTATCGACTTTATTCCATTCAGAATCGAAATTCGAAGCTCTTCCCAGAAAAGCATTGTATGCAATGTCATACACAGGATAGTCCGATATTATTACCTCTAGATTGCAATTCATTAGTGATGACAGGATGAATGAACTGTTGCCTTCATTATCGTAGACCATTACCTCTACGAATTTAGGAGCTCCCACAGGAATGTAGCTCATTCCCTCGGTCTTACCGTATCTGATACCTCTTACTTCCATAAGCGACTCCTTCCTTTTTGAATTCATTGATATTGCTTTGTATTATCCTTACTTGAATGAGCCATTGCTTGCTTCTTCAAATTCATAATCCCTGATACCAAGTGTTCTGCAGTTTTCTTCGATTGTACGCTTCTTGTCAGCAGGAAGTGTGCCTGCTCTGAAATCTGCATTCACTTCAAGGCTGACAGTGCACTTGGAATCTCTGATGGCCTGCAAAGAGGAAATGACCTCATCGACAATTCTTCCAATATCCCTGGTCGCTCTTGTTGGATCGACATCTACACACTTGACTCCCCCACTTTAAAAATATAAATTAATTGTATAACACGTCGTGTCAAAGTAAAGCATTACGTTGAAACCGTCCGAAAGGACTTCCCAGTGTGGGAACCTCACCCGAAAGGGTGATTTTTTTTCATTGAAAGAAATTAGAGTATTATCTTTGGCTTTTAGGACAGAAACAGTTCGGAATGATTGTAAAAAATTTGATAATGGAATTTCTTAGGTAAGAAATCCTGATTCTTATATCGACAGAATCAGTTCAACTGCAGACTTCCGACGTAATACAGAGATGTCCAGTAGATATTCGAGAAGTCACCTCTCAGGTTCACTGCAGCATAGAAATTGACATATGTATCTGAAAAAGTATGAGATGTCGTATTGGTTGTCTTTATCGAATAGTCACTATCATCTGCATTTGAAGATGTAATTGCATAGAAGTTCTCTCCATTGAATCTTTTCAACGAAGTCGATTCAGCATTCGTGTAGCTCGTTCCTGAATCATTGGAATACTCGACATCTATATCGAGCTCGAATTCATCTGAACTGATATCGCTTTTTGAGATGACGAATCTGTACATCTCATTTGAAAGGAAGTCGATTATCGATTCACTTTGAGAATATGTATATGTTGGATCTGAAATGGTGGCAACGCCATCTCTCATCAATGGAAACAGACGATACTTGCCATCTAGTTCACTGTTCGTAGATGTGGAAGATATTTCACAGATTCCATCATCAAGATTGGAGATGGTTCGTCCGAAGAAGTTCTTTCCCTTGTAATCGCTTGAGAATGCAGAAGAGAATCTAGTCTTTGCACTGGTTGAGTCTTCAGAATCGGAGATGTTGTATAGAAGCAGGACTGAGGGAGATGATGCATCAAGGTCCGAAGCTGAGACATTTACAAACTCATCCTGCTTGATCTTCATGACAAGAGTAGCTTCACCTGTTGATTCGACTCTGCTTAGAGAGACAGCATCAGTAAAGTCTATTACAGTTGGTGTTCCACAGGATGATAAAAAAAGAAGGGTCAGAAATGAAAAGAAAATTATAGCCATTCTCTTTCTCATTCTACCCTTCCCTGCTCTAGTAATCCAGTCTAGATCAAAGAGCTATAAGTCTAGCCTGTGCAATTCTCGCATATTCGGAACCGGTTGTGTTCAAGAATGCATCGACCAGCTGGCTGTAGGTTGCCTTGGCAAGCTCCTCGTCACCCTTGGCCTCGTAGATTCTAGCTACGTTGAAGAGTGCCTTTGCAGCTTCAGGACAATCCTTTCCATAGTCGTTCCAGACCTTGTTGTAGTTCTCGAGTGCCTTGTCCTGGTTGCCATTGTTCTCTTCTGCAACTGCAGCATTGACAAGTGCAACTGGAGCAAGATAGCTGCCCTTTGCATCGACTGCAACTGCATTGAAGAGCTCTGCAGCATTAGCCCAATCCTCGGCAAAGAGAGCAGCAAGACCCTTGAGGTACTTTGCCTTGAGAGCCGGATAGCCACCTGCGCTTGCCATGATGGAATCAGCCTCGGAATTCAGATCGGCAAGTGCCTTCTTGAAGTCCTCGCTCTGGTTGTCCATCGATGCGATTGCGATATAGCTCTGCTCAAGCCTTGTGATGGCATTGAACTCCTTGTTCTGCTTCGAGACATTCATATAGCTGACAGCGGCAATTATGATGATTGCGATGACAATTGCACCACAGATGCAGGAAATCAGCTTCCAGTTCTTTGCAAAGAAGTTCTCGGTCCTGACTGCCAGCTTTTCAGCTCCAGTCAGTTCGACAACCTCCTTCTTATCCTTTTTCATAGTCAAATCCCCTTCTAAAGAGATAGGCGGGATTTTTCCCGCCTACCATTCCTACGGGAGAAGAGCTTAGAACTCTTCGCCCTTGGCCTTCATCATGTCAGCGAGGGAGAATGAATCATCATCGTCCTTTGACTCTGCCATGTACTTGGCCATCTCAGACTCCTGAGCCTTCTTGATCATCTCCTTAACGGAGAGAGAAAGCTTCTGGGTCGTAGGATTGATCTCGACTACCATAGCTGTGATCTCGTCACCGACCTTGTAGTTCTCGAGGATCTTGTCATTGAACTCCTCATCTGGTCCAACAAGGTTGAACTTGGAGATGAGACCTTCGATTCCACCCTCTACCTTCACGAATACGCCAAAGTCTGTGACATTGGAGATTTCGCCGGTAACGTTGGAGAACTTTGGATGCTTCTTTTTGAAGTTCTGCCATGGATTGCCCTCGAGGTTCTTGACTGAGAGTCTGATCCTTCTGTTCTCTGGCTGGACGCTGGAGACGCATACCTCGATCTCATCGCCCTCTGCACAGAACTGGTTCATGTTCTTGAGCTTCTTGGTCCAGGATACATCATCGATGTGGAGGAAGCCGTCGATACCATCTTCAAGGTTGACAAAGGCACCGGAGTTGGTGATCTTGACGACCTTTCTTTTGAGGACTGTACCTACTGGATATCTCTCTTCGATGGTATCCCATGGATTCTCTGTAAGCTGCTTGAGACCAAGGGATACTCTCTTCTTGTCGAGGTCGTAGCCGAGGATCTTTGCTTCGACTACATCGCCGATGTTGAGGATGTCCTTTGGATTGGTGATCTTCTTTGTCCAGGAAAGCTCGGAGATGTGAGCGAGGCCTTCGATGCCCGGCTCGATCTCGATGAATACACCGAAGGATGTGATCTTCGTTACTGGAGCCTTGATGACGTCACCGACATTGTATCTGTTCTCGAAGTTGGTCCATGGATCTTCCTGCATGTGCTTGAGAGAGAGGTTGATCTTCTGGTTCTCCTTGTCGATGTTGATAAGTCTGAGCTGGACGATCTGGCCCTTCTTGACGAAATCCTTTGGTCTTGTTACATGGCCCCAGGACATGTCGTTGATATGGAGAAGACCGTCGAAGCCACCGAGGTCGATGAATGCGCCGAAGGATGTGAAGGACTTGACTTCACCCTGTACGACATCGCCGATCTGTACGGAATCGAAGAACTTCTTCTTGTTCTCGGAGATGATCTTCTCGAGATATTCTCTTCTGGAGACGACGCTCTTGAGCTTGGTGCCTGCGTGGAACTTGTCGATGACAAAGTAGTCGGTCTTGCCAATGAGGGATTCAGGATCCTCTACTCTGACGACATCAGCTTTTGAAAGTGGACAGAAACCCTTGTAGTCGGCGCCGAGATCGACCTCGTAACCACCCTTGATGACCTTGGCGAACTTGCCGAGGATAGGTGTGCGGTTCTCTGCAGCATCCTTGAGGACCTCAGTTCTTTCCTTTGCATCGGCCTTCTTCTTGGAGACGATGATCTGGCCGTGCTTGCCTTCCTTGTTGATGATTGCGACATTGACCTTGTCGCCGACCTTTGGCAGTTCGATGAACTCGTCAACAGGAATCTTTCCTTCGCTCTTGTAGCCTACGTCTACAAATACATATTCGTTATTTAACTGTACAACAGTTCCGGTTACGATCTGACCGTCTTCAATGCCAGCAAGTGACTTTAGATACTGCTCATTCAGTAGTGCCTGCATGTCAGTCATCTGAGTTTCGTCTTCCACTTCTTTGCTCCTAAACTATACAATTAATTACCCATACCTGAAATTTTCGTACGGATAACCATTGTTACTTTCTCACAAACTTCTTCAATGGTCAATAAGGAAGTATCCACATATATCGCATCTGAAGCCAATTTAAGCGCTCCTACGGGCTTGTTCTTGTCATTGTTGTCCCTTTCGATGATCTTCTGGAGAACTTCCTCATAGGTCTGCCCCTCTGGATGCTGTTTGATCCTGCGCTCGGCCCTTATCTCGGCAGATGCATCGAAATAGAACTTGCAGTCGGCATTAGGGAAGATGACAGTCGTCGTGTCCCTGCCCTCAGTGACGATGTCCATCGTTCCTGCGACCTTCCTGACAAGGTCTGTCACTATCTCCCTGAGTCTTGGGTCGGATGAGACGTAGGAGACATACTGGTCGATATCGGGTCCATGGAGGCGCTCCTCCACATCGACACCGTCGACGCAGATATTTCCATCGTTCACAGTGATCTCGATGCTCTTCGCTGTCTCGAGCACCGAGTCTGCATCGCTGACATCGAGTCCCCTGTCGAGCTGTGCCCTGGTCACCGCCCTATAGAAGGAACCGGTGTTGAGAAAATAGAATCCAAGCTCTGAAGCTATCCTCTTGGCTATCGTGCTCTTGCCGCAGCCTGCAGGTCCATCAATTGCAACTATCATCTGAATGTCTCCCTCTTCTTCTCGGCCCTGGCTCTGGCCTTCTCTTCCTTCTCCTTTCTAAGGGCAGCACCGAACTTCCTTCTTGCATCGAGCGAGGTCTTGCCGGCAAGAAGTCCATCCATCTCCCTCTTTGTAAGGTTCCTGTACTCGCCAGGCTGCATTGTTCCAAGCAGGATGCAGCCGATCCTTATCCTCATAAGGGATTTGACCTCGTAGCCGAGGAAGGAGAATATCTTCCTGACCTCTCTGTTCTTGCCCTCTGTCAGTGTGACCCTGATATAGTCCTTTCTTCTTGGAACGAACTCGTAGCTCTTGAGCCTGTAGGGCCTGTCCGTATCGATATAGATTCCCCTCAGTGCCTTGTTGAGGTCTTCGATATCGATCTGCCTGTCGATGTGAACAAGGTACTCCTTCTCTATCTCGAAGCTCGGATGCGTGACCTTGTTGGCGAACTCTCCATCATTCGTGAAGAGAAGCAGACCGCTTGAATCCTTGTCCAGGCGGCCGACATTGAAGAGAAGATCCCTGTCGCGGATCTCGATGAGATCGCGGGCATACTTCGTCTCGTTCGGGTCATAGTTGGTGCAGACGAACCCCTTCGGCTTGTTCAGAGCGATATAGTAGCTCTTGTCGATGATCTCGACAGTCTCGGTGTCGACCTGGACTACATCGTCCTCGTTCACCTTGACACCCATCTCCCTTACTGTCCTGTTGTTGACCATTACGCGTCCCTGGGCGATCAGATCCTCGCAGAAGCGCCTGGATCCGCAGCCGCACTTGGCAAGGTAGACCTGCAGTCTGACTGGGTACTCAATTATCATTGAAAAGTTCTCCTTCATCGTTCTTGTCGAATCTCATTCTATCAATATCGGAAAGCTTTGGTAAATCACTGATCGAATGGAGGCCGAACTCATAGAGGAATTTCCTGCTCGTTCCATAGAGGCAGGGGTGTCCGGGAACATCCTTTCTTCCTACTACCTTTATGTACTCCCTGTCTCTGAGAAGCCTTACGATCGTATCGCTTGCAACTCCTCTGATGTGGTCTATCTCCTTTCTCGTTATAGGTTGGGAGTATGCAACTATTGAGAGTGTCTCGAGGGCTGCCCTTGTAAGGCGCCTGTCGACCTTCTTTCCATAGGTCTTTCTCAGCGAGTCGTATAGCTCGGGGACCGGAGAGAAGTTCCAGGTAGTATCCTCGTTCTGCTTGAGAAAGAGTCCATGCCCCTCCTCCCTGTACGCTCTTTCAAGCTCCTTCAGTGCGACCTCCACTTCCCTGTCATCCAGGCCGGTCATCTCCTGAAGTCTCTCCTCATCCAGCGCCTCGTTCTCTATGAAGAGCACTGTCTCTATTATCTGTGCATTGGTACTGAGCATTCTCTAGTCCTCATCATCATCATCGAGGAGGTCCTCCTCCTCGCCAAGGTCGAGCTCCTGAGTTCCATCCTCTTCATCATCCAAAAACTCCTCAGGATACTCCTCTCTCTCTCTTTCCTTCGCCTCTTTTGTGATTATCGAGAAGTCGTCGGCCTCCTCGAGATCCTGCTCGACTACCTCGTCGTAATCCCTGTCGTACTCCTCTGCAAGCCTTTCATCGTAGTCCTTGGGTCTTCTTACTATATATATTTCACCAAGTGGCTGTGGCTGGTTGAAGATTATCATCCTGTCCTTGCAGGCTTCAAGGATCGCCATGAAGGAGCAGATTATGTGAAGAGGGTTGTTCGGGTCGACGATAAGCTGGGATATCGTGACTGTCCCATTGCTCTCGAGAAGCTCGTCGAGCAGCGTTCTCTTCTCGTTTATCGATACCTCTTCATATATGTTGAAGAGCTTGTTGGGAGAGACCTTCTCCATAAGAGACTGGAAGGTCTTCAGCAGATCCGAAAGCTCAATGCCCTTGAAGAGGTCCTTGTCTGTAAATGGAACATTGAAGAGGTTCTCCTTCCTTGGGATGTAGAAGCTGTCGCTTGTCACAACACCGGTCAGAAGGTCCGTATATTTCTTGAATTTCTGGTATTCGAGAAGTCGCTCCACAAGCTCCTGCCTGGGATCCTCGTACTCCTCGTCCATGACGACCTCCTCCGGAAGCAGGAATCTGCTCTTTATGTACAGGAGGTCTGCCGCCATCTTGTAGAACTCGGATAGGTTCTTCAGCGAGCTTTCATGTTCATGGATATACTGTATGAACTGGTCCGTGATCTCGGCGATCGGAAGGTTGAGGATGTTCACCTCTGCCTTCTGTATCTGCCAGAGCAGCAGGTCCAGCGGCCCCTCGAATACCGGAGTCTTGAAGACCTGCTTTTCATGGTCCTCCAACCCAAGCTGGAGGACCTCATCGTTTTCCATCAGGCCTTCTCTTCCCCTTCACCCTTTCCATCTCTTGAAGGGAACATCATTGCCCTGAGCTTCTCGACTGTCTCCTTTAGGATTTCAGGGTTGTTGTCGAAGTACTCGAGAGTCCTGTCCCTGCCCTGTCCTATTTTTTCGCCGTTCATGCTGAACCAGGAGCCGGACTTCTCGACAAGACCGTACTTCAGGGCAGCATCCAGCATGCTTGCCGTGTAGCTGATGCCGGAGCCGAACATGAGATCGAGCTCGCACTTCTTGAATGGTGGTGCGACCTTGTTCTTGACGATCTTGACCCTTACCCTGTTTCCCGTCACCTCGTCGCTGTTCTTGCCTATTGACTCTATCCTTCTGACATCCATCCTGACGGATGCGTAGAACTTGAGTGCGTTGCCTCCTGTAGTCGTCTCGGGATTGCCGAACATGACGCCTATCTTCATTCTGAGCTGGTTGATGAAGATGATCGTGCAGTTGCTCTTTGCAAGGATGCCTGTAAGCTTTCTCAGAGCCTGGCTCATCAGCCTGGCCTGGATGCCCATTACAGAGTCTCCCATGTCACCCTCGATCTCGGCTCTCGGAGTGAGAGCTGCAACGGAGTCGATGACGATTATGTCCACAGCTCCGGAGCGGACCAGGGATTCGGTGATCTCAAGGGCCTGCTCTCCATTGTCCGGCTGGCTGATCCAAAGTTCGTCGATGTTGACGCCAAGGTTCTTTGCGTAGGTCGGATCGAGGGCGTGCTCCGCATCGATGAAGGCTGCTGTGCCACCCTGCTTCTGGCACTCTGCTATTGCATGGAGGGCAAGCGTTGTCTTTCCCGAGCTTTCAGGTCCGTATATCTCGATAACTCTTCCCTTCGGATAACCACCAACTCCAAGCGCCTCATCGAGAAGGAGGGAGCCGGATGGGATGACATCGACATCCAGAGTCTCCCTTGCATCACCGAGCTTCATTATCGAGCCCTTTCCGAACTGCTTGTCGATCTGGGCCCTGGCATTCTCCAGTGCTTCCAGACGGGCCTTTTTGACCTCATCAAGGTTGTTTTCTGCTTTCGTGGCCATATATATTTCTCCTATGCAGTAATCTAAACGAAAAACGAAATCTTTGTACTACTTCTTCGATAAGAATCTATCACTTTCCAGGACAAAAGTCTCCGGACCCTCGTTTACGTAGGATACGAGCATGTGGGCTCCGAAGACGCCGGTCTCGACAACAAGCTCCCTGCTGCGAAGATAGATGACTGCCTTCTCGTAGAGTTCCCTTGCCCTGTCAGGACTCATCGCAGAGTCGAAGGAGGGTCTGTTTCCCCTGTAGACATTCGCAGCAAGCGTGAACTGGCTTATGATCAGAAGCTTGCCGCCGCTTGAGGCAAGGTCGAGGTTCGTCTTTCCATTCTCGTCCTTGAAAATCCTCATCTTGAGAAGCTTGTCGAGAAACGGGATAAGAATCTCATCTGTATCATCCCTTTCGACACCGAAGTAGACGAGCATCCCCTCGTCTATCTGGCCAGTTATCCTGCCATCGACAGTCACACTGGCATTCCTGACTGTCTGGATCACTGCCTTCAAGAGACTGCCTCTGCTGCAAGGTCCTTCATCTCTTCGACGAATGCGGACTTGTCCTGTGCATTGAAGAAGGCCGAGCCTGCTACAGCCACATCGATTCCGGCAGCCGCTGCATCCTGGACAGTATTGAGGTTGATTCCACCATCGACGCTTATCTCGTAATGGTAGTCCTCCTTCTCCCTTATCTCCTTCAGCTCGACTACCTTGTCAAGGCAGCTCTGGATCAGCTTCTGGCCACCATAGCCGGGGTTCACTGTCATGACAAGCACAAGGTCCACCATCTCCAGGACCGGAACGATTGCGCTTACAGGAGTCGAGGGGACAATCGATATTCCGCACTTCACTCCATTTGCCTTTATCATCTGAAGCACCCTGTGGATGTGGACTGTCGACTCCTGATGGATCGTTATGATGTCGGCTCCGGCCTTTGAAAAGGCCTCTATATGGTTCTCTGGCCTCTCGACCATCAGGTGCACATCGAAGGTCTTGTCCGTAAATGGCCTTATATCCTTCACAAGCTTCGAGCCGAATGTGATTTCGGGAACGAAGCTTCCATCCATCACATCGAGATGGACATACTCTGCCGAGGAGTAGTCGATCTGGTAGATTGCCGCTTTCATGTCTGAAAAGTCAGCGCTGAGTACAGAAGGTGCGATCTTTATCATATATTAAGGAATATAACCCATAACAGAGGCGCTTTTGAACAGATTGTGGTAATAAAAATTTGCCAAATGATTATTTTTATGCTAGATTTGTATCTGGAAATTTGAATTGACTTCTACCCGAGCAGGTCCTACCTGCCCGGGATTGTTTACTCGAACAGAATATGAAAAAGATGAAGGAGGTATGGTATGAAGATAGATACCATGCTCAAGGAAGACAAGGTCTTCTCCAAGAATGAACTCACCAATATGAAGGTAGATGCCTTCAGGGAGTACGACAAGCAGATCAGTAAGCTCTCTGAAGAGGATATGATCGAGATCAAGGAGAACGCCGACAATCTGATCGCAGCGAACGAGAACCTTCTCTTTGCACGCTATGTCTCCGCTTCGATCGGCATGATCCGCCGACCGCAGGAGGACAACATTCATATGCAGAACCTTCTTGTCAGCTTCTATGAGAACAGGAACATGAAGGTCGTTGAGTTCCTTGCCGACAAGATACTTGAGCTCAACGAGAACAAGAACGCCCTCAGAATGCTTGCGGACTGCTATGCCGAGTCGGGCAGAGAGAGAGAGAGATGGCATGTGCTCGAGCGCCTTGTAAAGGTCGACTTCGACGAGAGGAAGATCGTTCTCGAGCTCGCCGAGCACTTTGCAAAGGAAGGAAATCCCGACAAGGAGAACTTCTACTACAAGAAGGTCCTGAACAGGTACATCAGTGCAATGGAGGCCGACAATGTGAAGAAGGTCTGGTCCGTCCTGCTCTCGAAGAAGACAGAGGACTTCGGCTACTTCCTCGGGATTGCCGACAAGGTGGCCGCATCCATCGGACACGCATTCGCAATCGACCTTCTCAACGACTTCATCAAGACAGTCAAGGAGGATACGGACAAGTGCATCCTCGTCCTGAAGAAGGAGCTTGCCCTGGACAAGGAGAGCCAGGATGCAAGGACAGCCCTCATAATGGCCTACCAGAAGAAGTACGGCTCCTCCTCCAGATTCAACTACTGCATGAGGAAGTCCGGCCTCAAGGGCAACGAGGATGTTTCCAAGGCCATTGCCAGCTTCGAGACCGACATCGCCTTCGATGTCAACTCATTCGTGCTCCAGCGCTCCACAGGAAAGCTTGGAATCATCAAGGCCATCAACGACAAGGAGGTCACGATCTCCTTTGGAAAGAACTTCAGCACCATGAGCACCGAGATGGCCTTCAAGGCTCTGACTCCAATGCCCAAGAGCCACATCAAGGTCCTCAAGGCAGTCATCCCTGCAAAGCTCAAGGCCAAGATACTCTCCGATACCGAGTGGACACTCAGGATACTGATGGAGTCCAGGGACAGGAAGTGCTCGCTCAGGGACATGAAGGCCGAGCTCATCGCTCCGAACCTCCTCAACGAGAAGGAGTGGGAGATATTCAGAAAGGATGCGAAGAAGGTCCTCCTCGAGAACCTCTACTTCTCTCCTGTCTCCGGCGAGAACGATACCTATATCCTCCGCGATACCCCTATCACTCCCGAAGAGAAGCAGCTGCTTGCCTTCAAGAGCGAGAACGACTTCTATTCCAAGGTCAAGATCGTGATGGAGTTCGTCAATGCCGACTTCGATACCGAATCCGACTCATTCAGCGAGATGGTCAAGTACTTCAACTTCCAGAACAGGAGCATCGGAGACCGCATCAGCGATGTGCAGCTCGCCTCCTACCTCCTTCTCAACTACCTAAGGATAGACAGGAAGATCGCAACGAGCATCAACGAGTGCAAGCTCACCTTCGCAGAGCTCTACAAGAGGATCGAGAACAAGGTCTCGACCTTCGACAAGCTTGAGGTTCCCGAGCTGAAGAAGGAGTTCATCGACCAGGTAATCGATGTGGACTCGAGAGGCTGGCCAGAGCTGCTCAGGGAGTTCTTCCCCCACTACACCTACTCCTACATTCCAGAAAAGCTCAAGAGCACCAAATCCGGATATGAGGTCTATATCAGCATCCTGAAGAACAGTGTCAACAACTTCAAGGACAACCTCGATATCCTCATCTGGAATCTGAGAAATGCTACAAGGAAGGAGTGGGACAGAGCCGGAATCTCCGAGGAGACCCTGATCGTCACACAGCTTTCCGTACTTGCATACACACAGAGCTGCATCGAAGCAAAGAAGGATGTCACAGACAACAAGAAGAGGAGCCAGACAGTGAGCCAGTACCTCTTTGGTGAAAAGAAACTCTTCAAGGCCATCAACGAGGGAGATATCGAGCTTGCAAAGAAGATCTACTCTGTTGTCTCCAATGACAAGAACCTCGATCCGGGCAGACTCGTCGAGATCAAGCACTGCATCAGCGAGAAGTATCCCGACTTCAGCTTCGGTTCACAGAAGACAATCCAGACGGAGAATCTCATTCCTACCGGCTTCTTCTGCTCAAAAGCAGCCTACGATGCCAAGGTCAAGGAGAGAGCCGAGCTCGAGCACCAGCTGATGGAGGTCGCAGATGAGATTGCAGATGCAAGGGCTCTTGGCGATCTAAGGGAGAATGCCGAGTACCAGTATGGAAAGGACAAGCAGAAGAACCTCAACATCACGCTGAACAATCTCAAGAGGCTGCTCGAGACCGCCCAGATCAAGAGCACCAGGGATGTCGATGTTTCGAAGATATCCTTCGGTACAAAGGTCACGATGATGGACAATATCGCCAAGAAGAAGGTCGTCTACTCCATCATGGGTCTCTGGGAGTCAGATCCCGAGAACAATGTCATCAACTTCAAGACACCGCTTGGACAGAACCTGTACAACAAGGTGGTCGGAGATGAGGCAAGGTTCGATGTGAACGGCACCGAATACGATTTCAAGGTCCTCTCTATCGAGGCTCTGGATTTCTGATTTTCAAAGCACTCTGTTTCAGGGGGTTGGCAAGTACCAATCCCCTATTTTTTTATACATTTTCAGCAAAACTGTATGTGTTTATTATATAATTTTTGATTTATTTAAAAATAATCAAATCAGATTTGAAAAATTATCAATTGTATCTAATAAAAATCAAAATTCTTTTATTAAAAAAGCAAAATTTAATTGACACCTGTAGAATACGCAATCATAATTACTCCAGTTGCTAATAAGCTTCGAAACTCAAGGGGGAATATGAAGTATGGTTCCTAAGATCGTTAAAATGGATGTCTATCCTGTAGCAGGAAAGGACTGTCTGGAACTCAACCTGAGCGGTGCCCACGCTCCATTCTTCACAAGGAATATTGTCATTCTCACAGCTGACAATGGTATGATCGGTGTCGGTGAGGTTCCCGGTGGAAAGAAGATCACAGATGCTCTGAACGAGGTCAGCAGCCTCGTTGTCGGAACCTCCGTTGCTGCATATAGATCCACACTTACCAAGGTCCAGAAGTACCTCGACAGCAAGGGTGAAGTTGACGTCAGAGGAAACCAGACCTTCGATCTCAGGACCGGTGTCCATGTACAGACCGCAATCGAAGCTCCATGTCTCGATATCCTCGGAAAGTATCTCGACCTTCCAGTCTGCGAGCTGCTCGGAAACGGCAAGCAGAGAGACAGCGTAAGAATGCTCGGCTACCTCTTCTTCGTCGGCGACAGGAAGAAGACCGATATGCCATATGATGAGGAGCCGAATGCCTCCTGCGAGTGGTACAGAATCCGCCATGAGGAGGCTCTCGATGCAGAGCACATCGTCGCTTTCGCAAAGGCAACCCAGGAGAAGTACGGCTTCCAGGACTTCAAGCTCAAGGGCGGCGTCCTCCCAGGAAACGAGGAGATGGATGTCATCAGAGCACTGAAGAAGGAGTTCCCGGATGCAAGGATCGACCTCGATCCGAATGGTGGCTGGCTGCTCGAGCAGGCTGTCGAGTATGTGAAGGGAATGAAGGGAATCCTCACCTACTGTGAAGATCCATGTGGCGCCGAGGGCGTCTACTCCGGCAGAGAGATCATGAGCGAGTTCAGGAGAAGAACAGGCTTCCCTACCGCTACCAATATGATCGCAACCGATTGGAGAGAGGTCGGACACTCCCTGGAAAGTCAGTCTGTCGATATCATCCTCGCTGACCCTCACTTCTGGACAATGAACGGTTCTGTAAGAGTTGCACAGCTCTGCCATGACTTCGGCTACACCTGGGGTTCCCACTCCAACAACCACTTCGATATCTCACTTGCAATGTTCACACAGGTCGGAGCTGCTGTTCCAGGCGAGTACAACGCACTCGATACTCACTGGATCTGGCAGGAGGGCGTCGAGAGACTCACAAAGGAACCGCTCCAGATCATAAACGGAGAGGTCAAGGTTCCAGAGAAGCCGGGTCTCGGCATCGAGCCTGATATGGATCAGATTCTCAAGGCAAACAAGCTCTACATCGACAACTGCCTCGGCGGAAGAGATGACTCCAAGGTCATGCAGTACTTCATCCCAGGCTGGAAGTTCGATCCGAAGAGACCTTGTCTTGTAAGATAGGATTCGTGCATCTGGCAGGAAATAGCCCCTGCCAGTTGATAGATCAAGAATACTGGATGCTGCTGTTATTGTGATTGCCAGTTCTATTCGAAGAGAGATTTCAATGATCCGATGACAGCAGACTGACATTCTACGATGAATTTGAAGGTCATTTTCAAAAAGGGAGGATGATGGCCTAGGGAGCAATCTATGTCTCCCCTTCTCTTCTTGAATCCACGACCATCAGGACAAGCTGTCCTGGAATGGATTTCTGGACACCTTTCATGTGATTGAGTTATCTGTGCCTGGCACATGAATACTTTCTAATTGGATTTCGGATACTGTCCGAACATGATAAAAGTGCATTTTTCTTCAGGAGGAAAAAATGAAAAAAGTACTTATCGTATCTCTTTTGATCGCACTTGTAGCTGGTTTCGCATTTGCCAACGGCGAATCTGAAGCAGCAGCAGGTGGCACAAAGTGGCCACAGAAGCCTATCAACATTGTTGTAGCTTTCGGTGCTGGTGGAAACTCTGACGTCAACACCCGTGCTATTGCCAAGCATCTGCAGAAGGAGCTTGGTCAGCCAGTTGTCGTTACCAACGTAAGTGGCAGTGGTGGAACAATCGGTGCAAACCAGGTCAAGGCAGCAGCCAATGATGGTTATACTATTCTCTGTTCTCAGCTCTCGATGAATGTTGCCAAGGTCGTAGGTCTTGTCGACTATGCAGCCGAGGCCTTCGAGCCAGCATGTGTATTCTCACAGGCTTCCGATGAGGTCCTCGTAGCTCGCGCAGAGTCCGGCTGGAAGACATATGAGGATATGTTCAATGCTACTCTCGCAGAGCCAGGCAAGTATCGCCTCACCTCCAACGCCGGTGCTTCCACTCAGTGGATCGCTGTTGCTCTCACCAAGGCCGGTGCAAAGTTCAACATCGTTCCTTCCGGTGGATCGGGCGAGCGTCTCAAGCTCCTGCTCGGCAAGCACGTCGATGTCATCGCAATGAACTACAATGCAATCAAGGACTATGTCGACAAGGGAGAATTCGTAGTTCTCGCTACCGATAGCCCGAAGAGACCATTCAACCTTCCTGAAGTTCCTACTCTCAAGGAGAAGGGAGTTGACTGCGAATACTACTACTACAACACATTCTTCTTCCCTAAGGGAACCGACAAGGCAATTGTCGAGAAGTTCGCAAATGCCTGCAAGAATGTCATCGAGAACAATGCAGAGTATGCAGAATTCCTCGAGCAGCAGATGCAGCCAAAGGTATACCTCGGACCTGCAGAAACTGTTAAGTACTATGAGGATGAGCTCGCTCACATCATGCAGTATCAGGCTGACTTCCAGAGCAAGTAATCTTGATTTTGATGACTCCTCCGTTATCTGACGGGGGAGTTGTCTCTGTATACAGAAAAACTTTTCGGAACTCCATGGGAGAAACTATATGAAATTGAATAGAGACGCTAAGGTTGCAATTGGTTTCATGGCCTTTGCGATTTTCTATCTGATATCTTCCAATCAGATAGATTCCAAGAATATGTACGCAAGTGGTGGAGTCAGCTCCAGAACACTTCCTCTTATCTATGCAGTTGTAATGATCGTTCTTGCAATTGCTCTCTTCATCACTTCCGTGACCAGGCAGAAATCTACTGCTCAGGTCCAGGCAAAGGAAAAAAAGCCAGCCCCTATGGTGAATTTCCTTGGACGCCAGGTTCCCAGAAAGCCCCTCTTCCTGGGTCTGTCCATCTTCCTCTTTGCCTTCTACGCATTTACATATACAAAGCTGGGCTTTGTCCTTGCAGGCTTCATCTATCTTGGCTGTATGATCATGCTGCTTACTCCTCCAGAAAGGAAGTCCAAGAAGATGCTCGTGTTCGGCTGGGTATTTTCCTGTGTATTCATAGTGGCCCTGTACCTTGTATTCACCAAGGTCCTGTCGATGATGCTGCCTCGCGGCATTCTTTTCTAAGGTGGAGGTAGAACGACTATGATGACAATGCTTTTACAGGGTTTCGGCACAGTTGTCGGCAATCCTCTGATTCTTCTCGCAATGTTGGGTGGTGTCTTCATCGGCATCATCTTCGGTTCGCTTCCAGGTCTGACTACAGTTGCATGTCTTTCGATGTTCCTGCCTGTCACCTACGTTATGAGCCATGAGATGGGTCTTTCGATGCTCACCGCCATCTATATCGGTGGTATGTCCGGTGGTCTTGTCTCCGCAATCCTTTTGAACATTCCAGGAACTCCATCCTCCATCGCAACCTGTTTCGATGGTACCCCAATGGCAAAGAAGGGTCAGGCCGGTAGAGCTCTCGGTATCGGTGTATTTGCCTCTATCGTAGGTAACTTCATCGGTGTCTTTGCAATGATATTCATCTCTGCCCCACTCGCATTCTTCACACTCAAGTTCGGACCATGGGAGAACTTCGGTGTTACAGTATTTGCACTTACACTCATCGCATCCCTCTGTGGCAAGAACATCCTCACCGGTCTGCTTGCAGCAGTTTTCGGCATGATGTTCAGCACTGTCGGACTTGACCAGATCGATAGCTCCACCCGCTTCACCTTCGGCATGTCGGAGCTTACCTCCGGTTTCGGACTTCTGACTGTACTTGTTGGCATGTATGCAGTAAGTGAAGTTCTCAGAACTGCAAGTGCCGAGCCTGAGAAGGCCACAGTCAACGAGGATTTCAAGATGAAGGGCATCGGTCTTTCGATGAAGGAGATCATCGAGCAGATTCCCAACCTCATCAGGTCATCCCTGATCGGTCTCTGCATCGGTATCCTGCCCGGCATCGGCGGCTCGACTGCAAATATCATTGCATACTCTGTCACAAAGAGTTCCAGCAAGTATCCTGAAAAGTTCGGTACAGGTATTCCAGATGGTATCATCGCTTCCGAGTCTGCAAACAATGCATCCGTCGGTGGTGCTATGATCCCACTGCTCACTCTCGGTATTCCTGGTGATGGTTCCACAGCCCTTCTCCTTGGTGGCTTCATGCTCCATGGAATGACTCCTGGACCACTTCTCTTCCAGACAAATGGTTCGACAGTCTATGCAATCTTCGCATCCATGATCATCTCCACAGTTTTCATGGGTCTTGTAATGTTCCTCTGCATGAGATGGTTCGTGAAGATCCTGAAGGTTCCTTCATTCATCCTCATTCCATGTATCATCGTTCTCTGTGCAATCGGTGCCTATACACTGAACTACAGATCCTTCGATATCTGGGCACTGCTCTTCTTCGGAATCCTCGGTCTTGCACTCTCTGCAGTCAAGGTGCCTATTGCTCCGTTCATCCTCGGCTTCATCCTTGGAAAGGACTTCGAGGTCAACCTCAGGACCGGTATCCAGTATGCAGCAAGTGACCGCTTCATGCTCCTGCACAGACCAATTGCAATGGCATTCCTCGTGCTTGCCATTTTCTTCTTCATCTACTCATTCATAAAGACAAGCAAGGTCAACAAAAAGGAGGCTTCAGCATGATGAACACCCCTATAGTAACTGAAATGAAGGTCATTCCCGTAGCAGGATATGATTCACTTCTTCTCTCTCTTTCCGGTGCTCATGCCCCCTTCTATACCAGGAATCTGGTAATCCTGAAGGACAACAGTGGCAATACAGGTGTTGGTGAGGTCCATGGAGGCGTTGCAATCAAGGAGAGTCTCGAGGCTGCAATTCCATATGTTGTCGGTAAGCCGATCGGAGAGTATCGCCAGATCATCGGCAACCTCTATGCTGCCCACAACAGAAGTGCAAACGCTGAAAGCCTTCAGAACCTCGACCTTTCAAAGCTCAAGGACATCGTTCATGGCGAGACTGCCATCGAGGCAGCACTTCTCGATCTGATGGGCAAGTTCCTCAACTGCCCTGCCTGCGAGCTGCTTGGAGATGGAAGACAGAGAGACGATGTAACGATTCTCGGCTACCTCTTCTATATCGAGGACAGGACAAAGACCGATCTTCCATATATCGATGAGTCCTCTTCGAAGAATCCTTGGTACAGCATCAGAAGAAACCGCCACATGACACCAAAGGCAATCGTCGAGGAAGCACAGGCACTTTCCGAGGTCTACGGCTTCGAGCACTTCAAGCTCAAGGGTGGCGTTCTCAGAGGCGATGAGGAGATGGAGGCTGTCGAGGCTGTTGCTGCAGCCTTCCCAAAGGCCCGCGTGAACATCGATCCGAATGGTGCCTGGAAGGTAGCCGATGCAATCAGATACTGCAAGGGCTCCTCACTCACCTATGCTGAGGATCCATGTGGTACCGAGTCTGGCTTCTCCGGCAGAGAGACCATGGCCGAGTTCAAGGAGGCTACAGGAATTCCTACAGCTACCAATATGATCGCAACCGACTGGAGACAGCTCAAGCATGCAATCATCGAGAAGAGCGTCGATATCGTACTCGCAGATCCTCACTTCTGGGGTATGTCCGGTTCAGTAAGATGCTCTCAGATCCTGGCAGACTGGAATCTTACCTGGGGTTCCCACTCCAACAACCACTTCGATATCACACTTGCACAGTATGTACAGTGTGCAGCTGCAGCCAAGGGTGACATCACAGCACTCGACACCCACTGGATCTGGCAGGAGGGTCATGACGAGCTTACGAACAATCCTCACAAGATCGTCAATGGAAAGATCCATGTCAGTGATGCTCCAGGTCTTGGTATCGAGATCAATATGGACAGGGTCATGAAGGCCAATGAGCTTTACAACAAGCTCTCCTACTGGGATAGAAACGATGCTATCTCAATGAGGTACTTCATCCCAGACTGGAAGTTCGACTCCAAGATGCCTTGCATGGTCCGCTGATCTTCTTGTCTTCAAATTATCCCCATCCAGAGGTCTTCGGATCTCTGGATATTTTTTTCCTTTATGACAAGCATATAGAAACATATGCATTGGCACATATATATATAGGAATTATGGTATGGAGGAATCAGATGAGTGCTATCGACCTTATCTATTTCCAAACCATCAGATAAAGAACAGATTCCATGAAGATACAATAATCCTGAATCGTCATTGATTCGCTATTGTCAAAGAGTCCAGATGAGAATACAACCTCTAAAGCATCATTTATAACAACCCCCTACATCTTTCAAAACTGTGTCCATTTAAGCAGATCAAACTTGTGCAACATCTTCGTTCCTGTAACATTGTTCGTCAGAAGATTTTCAGCCACTTCTAACGAAGATTGTAATAAGTTATTTTGTTTGATTGAAATGATATAACCCTGAAATACTTATATTTAACCCTGCTTGATACATCTAATACCTGTAACATCTTACAAAAGTTGATGAATATCGTTCTTTTGCTTGTGACATCATTATATCATTGTATTGCAATGATTTAGCAAAATTCACTGTTGACTTCGTACATTTTACGTTGTATGTTCTATGTAAGAGGTAACAAGAGATGTTCAAACTCAACAGCACATTCAAGAAGGCAATCCTGGCAGCAGCAGTCATCACTACCATCATGCTTCCTGTATCGGCAAAGACCGACAAGGCTGTTCTCCATCTCAGAGCCACCGTCCACGCAAGAACTTCCGTTGCAGTCGCAGAGAATGGCGATGTCGACTTCTCCATCAACTCTCCTTCCTGCCAGACCTCCATCGAGAGCACTGCTGACGGCTACACCCTCTCCGTAGTAGCAGCTTAATTCCATCTCCTATATATACTTGCACTGGACCGCATCTGAAAGACAGCAGATGCGGTCTTCCTTTATATATACTGACTGCATATATCTTTACTGTAATTCATGGTATTTCCGGATTCAGCTTCCCTGCTTTTCTCATCACCTTTCCATCCTCTGGAAAACGACCTCCTGCATCTTCCTGCTACAGAGTGTCGATTTAAGCGAAATAAACTTGTGCAACATCTTCGTTCATGTAACTTTGTTCGTCAGAAGATTTCAGGTAACTTATAACGAAGATTGTAATAAGTTATTTTGTTTGATTGAAATGATATAACCCTAAATTACTTATATTATGACCCTGCTTGATACATCTTAAACCTGTAACATCTTACAAAAGTTGATGAATTCCGTTCTTTTGCTTGTGACATCTTTATATCATTGTATTGCAATGATTTAGCAAAATTCATGGTTGACTTCGTACATTATACGTTGTATGTTCTATGTAAGAGGTAACAAGAGATGTTCAAACTTAACAGCACATTCAAGAAGGCAATCCTGGCAGCAGCAGTCATCACTACCATCATGCTTCCTGTATCGGCAAAGACCGACAAGGCTGTTCTCCATCTCAGAGCCACCGTCCATGCAAGGACCTCCGTTGCAGTCGCAGAGAATGGCGATGTCGACTTCTCCATCAACTCTCCTTCCTGCCAGACCTCCATCGAGAGCACAGCCGACGGCTACACCCTCTTTGTAGTAGCAGCATAATTCCTCCTTGGATATAAATAGTGAAGCCGCATCAAAAAAGGTGCGGCTTCTTCTTTATACTATGCTATTTATGAAGTTACTTGCTGCATAGCTCTGTAAGCTCATTGTGGAGCTTTCGTATCCTCTCTACGTATGGAGTGTAGTCCATCTGGGTTCTTGCTCTCAGATGCTCTGTAAGCTCCTCAATTGGCTGGTACAGGGCTGTTAGCGAGAGATTGCCAAGTGCACCCTTCAGAGCGTGGCAGGCTTCAAAGGCCTTATCCAGATCGTTGCTCGCGATAGAATCGTAGAGAAGCTGGAAGTTGTGGTCATTCGGCATCATCTTCACAAGTCTGATGTAGAAATCTGCAGAACCCATTACTCTCTTGAGTCCACACTCTGTATCTGCTCCGAAATTTCTGATATCGTCTACTGTCATTTCATCTATCTCCTATTTCTCGACTAGTACTCTGTTTTCTATGAAGGCCTCGAAATCCTGATCGGAGAGAGGTCTTGAGAAGAAGAAGCCCTGTACGCTGCTGCACCCTATTCTCTTGAGTATCCTGTACTGCTCCTCTGTCTCTACTCCCTCTGCAATTACTGGAGACTCCAGGCTTCTTGCAAAGGAGACGATGAGTTCCACTATCCTCTCGTTCACAGGACTCTCCTGAAGAGACCTTGTGAAGGACATATCGAGCTTCAGGATATCGATCGGCATCTTGGAGAGTCTGTTGAGGGATGAGTATCCGGAACCGAAATCATCCATCTCGATCTTGAAGCCGGCACTTTTGAGTGTCCTGATCGAATCGATAAGCTGAAGTGAATCATCAGAGTATGCAGACTCGGTGACCTCGAGGAAGAACTCATCGAACGAGAGTCCACTCTCCTTCAGTATGCCAAGAAGCTTATCTGCAAGATTCCTGTCAAAGAGGTCATATCTCGAGACATTGACGGAGACAGGTAGTGAAATGCCATACTTCTTCTTCCACTCTGCCATCTTTCCTGCAGCCTCTCTCTCTACATAGAAGTCGAGTCGAGGAATCATGCCATGCTGTTCAAGAAGTGGAATGAAGATTCCCGGGCTGATCATGCCAAGCTCCGGATGCTTCCATCTTACAAGCGCTTCGGAACTTGCAAAGCGTGGCTTCTCGCCTGTAATGCTGAACTTGGGCTGGTACATGACGACGAACTGCTTTCTTTCAAGTGCTTTTGCAAACTCGTGAAGAAGTCTCTCCTTCAGAAGCTCGTTCTTATGTACCTCGCTGTCATAGACTCCGATCTGGACTGTGCGGTTTGACCTTATGCGGTTGGAAGCATTTCTTGCCCTATCGAACTGCTGAAGAGGAAGGAGCTTCCTGTCGACATCCGGATAGACACCAAGTCTTACAGATATCGTGATCGGAGAATCGAGCTCTCTCAGAGATTCATCGACAATCTCAAGCAGAGAATCGTAGCTCTCCTGATGCAAAAGAAGCATGTAGAAGATATCCTTCTCGTATCTCGAGCCGATTCCCTGAACAGAGCTCAGGAACTTCTGGATAGAGGAAGCGACCTTCTGAAGCACCCTATTGCCGAAATCCTGGCCATAGAGCTCGTTGACAAGGTGGAAGCGGTCTATGTCGAGTACAACGGCATCGAGGCTTCTATCAGCATTGTTCTGCTGGAGCCTGGATGCATACTCAAGGAAGAACTCCCTGGAATAGAGGTCTGTGAGGAAGTCCTTTTCGGTCCTTTCGATTATCATCCTGCCTTCTGAAAGCTCGATGATCCTTCTGACTCTGGAAAGGATTATCGTCGGCATATTGTATGGCTTTGTAAGAAAATCGATAGCTCCAAGCTGGAGACTCTTCTCCTCGTATGTCGTCTCTGAGGTGAGTACCATGATCGGGATCATGCTCAGCTTCGGTTCGGCCTTTATCTGTCTAATGAGCTCGAAGCCTCCCATCACAGGCATCTTTATATCTGTAAGGACCATCGATATCCTGCCGATATTGGCAAAGAGTATATCGAGTGCCTTCCTTCCATCCTCTGCATAGAGAACGTTGTAATCTTCACTAAGAATGAAACCCAGTAGCTGGCTGTTGACCAGTTCGTCTTCAACTACAAGCACTGTACGCTTATTCTCAAAGTCTCTCTCCATAGATTAGTCCTCGACTGATAGTATATCCAAACAGTAGCTATTTGTCATGTGAAAGGTGCTGTGACAGTACCTTATAGAGCGTCTGCTAAAGATGCTCGACATCTATCGGCTTTGCGTCATGGTCTGTCATTTTGGCCATTCTCTCATCCTCGATCTCCTCATCGAACGCATTGGCAGTAATTGCGATGATAGGAATGTCTGCCTTGTTCCTATCCTCAAATGCCCTTATCCTCCATGAGCCTTACAGCCTCTGTGCCATCGGATGAGACCTCGACTGAGAAGCCATACTCGGAAAGGAAGGTCCCTGCGATGAGCTGATTCATCTCATTGTCCTCTGCAAGCAGGACTCTCCTCCTCGAATGTGACTTTGTCTGTCCTATCCTCCCCTGTTTCCTTCCTGCTCGAATGAAGCGCAAAGCGCCTTCCTGAGCTCTGAAATGAAGAGCGGCTTCGTGCAGAATGAGTCGACCCCTGCCTTACTGGCCCTTTTCTCTATCTCTGTCGTGTCGTAGGCTGTCAGTATGATGAAAGGAGAGCTTTCCCCAATCTCTCTTCTTATCTTCACTGCTGTCTCGATTCCATCCTGATCCTTCATCGCATTGTCGAGCACGACGACCTTGAAGTCATCACTGTTCTGCTGGGCCTCTTTCAGCCTTGATATTGCTTCCCTGCTACTGTTCGTCCAGTCCGGTCTCAGGCCGATTCTGCGCAGCATTGAGCAGATTGAAAGGCAGGTATCTATATTGTCCTCAAGGACAAGAGCCCTTGAGCCCTTCAGCTCTTCAAGCTCGTAGGTCGGATTCTCGCTTCCTGCTATCCTGCACTCGAGCACGACAGTGAATTCGCTTCCGACTCCCTGCTTCGATTCAACGCTTATCGTGCCACCGAACATATCCACGATATTCTTCGTTATCGCCAGTCCAAGTCCTGTGCCCTGTATACTGCTGACAGTGCTGGTATTCTCTCTTGTGAATGCATCGAAGACGAGCTTCTGGAACTCCTGGCTCATTCCGATTCCAGTGTCGCGAATTTTGAATTCGTACCTTGCATGACCGCTCTTTTCACAGCTCAGCTCGCTGGTCGTGAAGAAGATGCTTCCACCTCTTTGCGTGAACTTTATCGCATTCGAGAGGATGTTCAAGAATATCTGATTGAGCCTTGGACGGTCTGTGATGATATCCTCATGGATGACATCTCTTGTCTCCATATAGAATTTGAGGCTCTTTGCAGAGATGTCGGACATGACTATGTTCCTGAGGTCGTGCATGACCGATGGAAGGTGCACATTCCCCTCCTCGATGGTGACCTTTCCGCTTTCGATCCGGCTCATATCGAGAATATCGTTGATAAGTGAAAGAAGATGCTGACTCGATATCGAGATCTTCTCAAGGTACTCCTTCACCATCTTACTGTTGCTGATATGGGACTCTGCATGTGCTGTGAAGCCGACGATCGCATTCATCGGCGTCCTTATATCATGGGACATGTTCGCAAGGAAGTCGGCCTTTGCTCTGCTCGCATGCTCGGCCTCCCTGAGTGCATCCGAAAGTGCCTCCCTGCTGCGGGCAAGCTCCTCGTTCTTCTTCTCCAGAAGCAGTCTGGACTGCTCCAGCTTCCTCGCTTCGCTCCTGGTCCTGTTGTTGTCCCTTATCACGAGAAGGACTATGATTAGTCCGATGATGAAGAGGATGCAGAGTATTGGAATCAGATTGTCAAGTGCAAGGTCGACGATCGTATATTCATAGAGTCTTGATGCGTACCTGTAGGAAAGCTCCTGTATCGTATCGTCGCTTATCGAATTGAGGCCTCTGTTGATAAGCTTGAGAAGTGCCTCGTTTCCTATCATGACTCCGAATGACATCTCGTTATCGAAGCTCAGCTGGATGGATGAGAGCTCTCTGTACTTCCTGTTCCTTAGAATGTCGCTCGCTCTTAGACCGTCCATCGTAGTACTTGTCACATCGCCATGCATAACTGCAGCAAGGCACTCGTCGATCGAGTCGTAGAAGGTGATCCTGCTCTCAGGATAGTGTGCATGGACAAAGAAGAACTGCATCCTGTTGTTGCTGTTCACTGCAAAGTGGTCGAGAGTGTCGTGCGAGTAGTTTCCCATGAATACCAGTTGGGGTGCAGAGTTCGTGACCGCATTCGACTGGTACATGCGACTGTTCTCTGCATAGTACAATCCTCCACCGACAGGGAACGCGACATCGATGACATCTGAATTGAGTGCCTCTATCATCTCGTCATAGCTTGAGAACTCAACATAGTAGACTGATAGATTCCTGATTCCAAGCTCCTCGAGCAGCCTCGGCATCAGATCGGAAACAAGTCCAGTGACAGTTCCACTGCTGTCAAGATCCGAATATGGGAGGTAGTCGTCGAGATAGCCGACTCTCAGCTTGCTGTTCTCCTTCATCCACTGCTTCTCTCGTGCAGAGAAAGCGCGGGCATTGATACTTGCCGAGTAGTACCTGAGGCTCAGGAGGTTCTGGAAGTTGGGCTCCTCTGTCCTGAGAAGCTGGAGTGCCTCATTGAGTTCCTTCAGAAGGTCATCCCTGTCCTTGCTGACGCACAGATAGTAGTCGGTGGAGCCGAATGAGGAGAGCACTTCAGCGTTCTCTCTCGAGTATGCTCCATTGCTCTCGCAGGCAAGAATATCGACCTTCTTCTCGTCGAATGCAGAGAAGAGGTATGGATAGTCGCTGAATCTCACTACAGAGGCATCGACGCTGTTCCTGTCCAGGAATGACTGGAGGACATCGGCCATTGCGCTGTCGAGCACTCCTATGCTCTTGCCTGCAAGGGATGATGGGGATGCATTCGTGCTCTCATCGTCATCATGTTTCAGAAGATAGTAGGACTCCTTTCCCATTATATCCACTGGATACGAGATGAGTTCCGATCTCTCGCTCTTGTAGGCAAGGCCTGCCAGCAGGTCTATCTTCCTATCAAGGAGCATCTGATACAGCTCGCTGAAATCTCCATAGACATACTCGTACTCCCAGCCTGTATACTCCGATATCTTTCTGTAGTACTCATACGCATAGCCGGACTTCACAAGCCCTTCGGCTGCGCCCTCCTGGAATATTTCGTTCTCGTAGTAGCCTACTCTGACCTTTCCTCCATTCAGGTTGCCTGCATATGAAAAGGATGAAATTGAAAGTAGCTGAATAAGGAAGAAAAGCAGAAATCCAAATACAGAAGTCCTGACTCTCTCCATCAACTATCTCTCCTTTACAGAAAAAATTATCTTAGAACAAGTTCAAGGTGTCAACAAATAAGAGCTCATCTTCTGCCTATAAGGGCAGCTAGGAATGGAACGCGGAAAACAATGTATGTGACAAGTACTATCAGGCAGGCAGGAGATGCAAAGGCCGCAAGATAGAAGAGGTTTCTGAAACTCGAGCCGCTTCTCCACCAGCCATTCTGGAACTTCATGTACAGAAGAAGGTAGACAAGAAGTGGCAGATTCAATAAAGAGAGCTTCAGAAGCGATAGGACAAGCCTGTAAAGGTATCTGAAATGAACAAGCACAAGGTAGATTGCAAGCGATGCTGAAGATGAGACGACAAGTGCTTTTGAAAGCGCTTCTGGTCCATCGCCGCTTTTTATGAAGAAAAGGGTCGCAAGGATATCGATGATGGTGGAAAGCAGAGAGACAGAAACAGTCGTCCAGTATCTTCCCTCTGCCTGGAGAAAGCGCTGCAGTATGCCTGTGAAGGACTGCGGTATCATCGCAATCAGATAGAAGATGAGCACTGAGTATGTCAGCAGAGTGTTCTCGTATGTGAACTGCCCGCTCTGCAGTAGAACAGCTATGCACTCGCGACCAAAGACGAGCAGCAGCAGCGCGGATGGCAGGAGGAAGGTGAAAAGATAGGAGAAGGCCTCGAGAAGGCTCTTCTGCTTCTCCTCTCTGGAGCGTGCATTTGCAAAGGCCGGAAAGTAGACACCTGCAATGGATGCGAAGAAGATTCCATACGGTGTCTGGTAGAAGATTATCGAATTCGAGTAGGCAGAGATCGAACCGACTGCAAGACCTGAGGCGATGAACAGTGTTATCTGCTGGGAGACGACAAGTATCATCGAGTTTATCGTTGCAGGTGCGAAATCTGAAAGCACCTTGAGAAAATCCTGATCCCTGAAGTGGAAATCCAGTCTGAATCTGAGTCCCCTTCTTCTGATTGCGACATAGCATACGAGCAGCTGCATGAGAGAACCTGTAACTGCACCTATGGCCATTGCCATGTATCCAAGGCCGGGGCCAAGCGAAAAGACCGAGATTATGACAGCGAGCGTGAATGCAATTGGAGATGCGCTTGCTGCCAGAAATCTTGCTCTTGCCTGAAGCAGGGATGCGAATATCGATGAAAGCGATATGAAGACAAGGAACAGCGTGAAAAAAGGAAGAAGCCTGGCTGCTATCTGTATCTGCTCTTCGGATGAGAACGAGGACAGCACTCTTGTTATCTTCTCCGAATACAGAGAGATAAGAAGGATCAGAGGAAGAAAGATCGAAAGCTGGAATGTGATTATTATCGAAGAAAGTCTCTGACTTCTTTCGACATCCTCGCTGCATCTTGCGAAAGCTGGAAGGTATGCAGTCGTGAAGGCTCCCTCGGCAAATAGCTTCCTTGCGTTGTTCGGAAGGTTGTATGAGAAGTTTATCGCATCTGTGATGTACCCTGCACCGAAGACTGTCGATATTGCTCTTGCCTTGAATATCCCAAGGAATCTCGAGATGAAGGTGCAGACCATCATCACAAGAGAGCTGCGTTCACTCCTGGCCATAGAATCCTGCTAGGTACTCCTTCTTGAAGGAAGCGAATCTTCCTTCCCTGATCGACTGCCTGATCCTCTCGAGGAAGGTGTAGAAGTACTGGAGGTTGTGCTCCGTGCAGAGCATGCCACCAAGCATCTCATTGCACTTCACAAGGTGGTGCACATAGGCCCTTGAGTACTTATGGCAGGCTGTGCAGGTGCAGCCCTCCATCAGAGGCCTGTCATCGAACTTGAAGATGGACTTCTTCATCGTAAGCACACCCTGGTCCGTGAAGACAGCGCCGTTACGGGCCATTCGGGTCGCAAGCACGCAGTCGAAGAGGTCGATGCCATTCTCGACACAGGTCAGTATGTAGTCCGGAGAGCCGATTCCCATCACATACCTTGGCTTTTCGGGAGTTATGAACTGAGATGTATAGCCAACGAAGTCAGTGAACCTCTCTTTGCTTTCACCAACTGAAAGTCCTCCGATCGCGATTCCTGGAAAGTCCATCTCGGAAAGTGTATCTGCAGACTCCTTCCTGAGGTCCTCATAGAAGTTTCCCTGCACGATGCCGAAGAGATTTCCGTTGAAGGCCTCTCCCAGACGGTCCCTCTCTCCTATGGACCTCTCTGCCCATAGCTTGGTGATCCTCCAGGCCTCCTTGGCGGCCCTGTAATCGATATCGGGCGGAGTGCAGACATCGAGCACCATGCAGATATCGGAATTGATGATGTTCTGGATATCGACAACCTTCTCTGGTGTGAAGATGTGCTTCGAACCATCTATATGGGACTGGAAGGTGACTCCGGCATCCTTTATCTTCCGAAGCCCCGAGAGCGAGAAGACCTGGAAGCCCCCGGAGTCGGTAAGGATGTTGTAGTTCCAGTTCGAGAAGCGGTGTATACCTCCGAACTGCTTCATCACCTCCATCCCCGGTCTGAGATATAGGTGGTAGGTGTTCGCCAGGATTATCCTGTAGCCTATGTCCCTGACTCTGTCGTGATGGATTCCCTTGACTGTCGCATTCGTTCCGACCGGCATGAATGCAGGTGTCTCTATCCTTCCATGTGGAAGGTCTATGTAGCCAAGTCTGGCATTGGTCTCACTGTCCTGGAGCAGCTTTGTGAATATTTTCCTAGGCATTTCTCGTCCCTATCAGCTTCATGATGGAAACAAGAAGAGCAGAAAGGAGCACTGGACCCAGGAGGTACACATACTCGGATGTGAATCCCTGCTTCGTCGTTATCGCAAGGACCATCTGTGCAACGTAGTATACGACAGCAGCACAGAGGGACTGGATTATCGAGAAGAGGAAAACGTTCTTCTTGAATCTGTAACTCATTGAACACGAAATGAGCATCAATATCAAGACTTGGTACGGAGAGAAGAGCCTGTCGTAGAGGTCGACTATATTCTCTCTGTACGATCTGATATCGAGCTTCTTCATCCTCCTGAGATAGTGCCTCGCATCCTCATACGGCATCGTCTTTATCGTTCCCGATAGATTCCTGAAGAGGCGCGGCTCAAGGTGGTATCTCTCATCAGAGTAGCTTTCAAGACGCTGGACGCTGACCTTGTCGAGGTCGTCGAAGCTGAATAGATTCACATCCGTGAAGACCCAGAGCCTCTTTTCTTCATCGAACCTTCCTCTCTTCGCTTCCAGCCTTGAAACTATCCTTCCATCTTCATGGTCGACTATCGTCACATTGGTAAGCGAGCTTGTCGCCTCTATGAAGGCAGATGCATGGAGTATGTAGTTCTCTTCAGTATCCTGGATGTTCACATTCCTGTTGTCGAAGGTGCTGCTCCTTCCAAAGAGCTCTTCTCTCTTCGTATCGTGCTTTATCATGAGGTCGATGAAGAAGTTCTCGAAGAGGTATGCAAAGAGAATGGAAAGCAGGATCGCAAGTATCAGAATCGGCCTTATCAGCCTTCTGTAGCTTATTCCAGAGTTGTAGAAGACTATCATCTCGTTGTTGGCATACAGCTGGGATAGAAGATATGTGGTCGCAAAGAGGAACGAGATCGAGGAGACCATCATCATGTACTCTGGAACCCCCAGAAGTGCCATCCTGATCACCTCGATAAGTGCAGTATTCGAATTCACGATCAGGTTCATGTCCATGAAGAGCTGGACTGCAACGACAAGAAGCGTGCAGATGAAGAGAGTCGAGAGACCGTACTTCAGAATCGCAGCTGCAATATACCAGTCCAGTCTCTTCATATGTTCCTCCTGCGGATGACGAGGATGACAAGCCCAAGAAGCACCATCGTGATATCCGGAAGCCACATCAGCGCACCTGCGTTGAAGCTGAGATTGAAGGCTCCAAGCTGGCAGGCAAAGAGATAGTACCAGTAGAGGACTGCGAGGAGTGTCGCGGCACCAAAGCCGACAAGTCTTCCATGCCGTATCCTCATCGTCGCAATTGAAAGCGAGAGAATAGTAAGAGAGAGAGCTGCAAAGGATAGAGCGAACTTCTTGTTGAGCTCTGTCGAATAGTACTTCAGATAGAAGCCTGTCGGCTGTACAGGGCCAAGCTGCTCGAGCTCGACTGCATATCTCTCTATATCCCTTCTGTTTCTTTTCAGTGAAGCCTCGTCCTTCGAGGAGTATATGCCACTTGCGATATCGAGAAGCTTCTCTTCCCTGTTCCTGTGGTACTGGAGGCGGTCCTGCCTTGTATCCTCCCACCTCTCCCTGATAAGAGCAAGGAGCTCCTTCGAGCTTCTGTTCCCAGGTGCATCGCTTGTCAGGGCCGGAACCTGCCTCGAAAAGTCGAGATAGAGTTCGGCGCTCTTTGCATCTGCAAGTGTCCAGTTAGCTATATTCTTCTCATGGATGAAGATACGAGGGTCTTCAAGTTCAAGGTCGTAGATGAACCTGTCGCTGTCGAGAAGCGACAGTCGTCCACTTCTTGCAGAGAGAGTCTCAAGGTTGTCGTTCTTGGATGAGATGAGCACTACATCGTATATCCTATCTTTTTCCACTCTGCCATTTGACAGGACCATGGGGCCTATGCTGTTGACACCCCCTTCCCTCAGCTCGAAGGTCGGAAGGTCCCTCATCACTCTCGAGAGTGTGTTCTTGTAGGCCTTGGAGGAGAATGGAAGCAGATAGTCTGCAACGTAGAGCGTTGCAAGCGACAGGAGGATGGAGAGAACAATGAGTACCCTGAAGACCTTTCCTACTGGTATTCCAAGGCTTCTCATTGCAAGAAGCTCATTCGAGCCTGTAAGCTCTCCAAGGATCATCGCAGATGCAGTAAGGGTCGCAAATGGGATGACGTACTGCATGAACTGCGGAATTGCAGCAGATACAAGCACAAGCATCGTGGCAGGATCCACGTTCTTCAGCATTACTTTCCTGACAAGTACAAGTATCTGGTTTATGAAGAATATGGAGAAGTAGAAGATGAAGGAGACAGCAAAGGAGTTTGCAAACTCCCTTGCTATATAGAATTCAAGTCTCCTGTATGTACTTCCTCTCGACATCTAGACTCCAGTGGAACCGAAGCCTCCACTCTGTCTTTCAGTTTCGTCCAGAGCTGCTACCTTTGTAAAGGAGGATCTTTCGACCTTCTGAACTACAAGCTGTGCGATCCTGTCCCCATTGTGGATAGTGAATGGCACCTTGGAGTGGTTCATGAGTATGACCTTCACCTCCCCTCTGTAGTCGCTGTCGATAGTGCCTGGTGCATTCAGGACAGTTATTCCATTCCTGAATGCAAGTCCTGAGCGTGGGCGTACCTGTACCTCGTAGCCTTCGGGGATGGCCATGAAGATTCCGGTCGGAATGCCGGCCCACTCTCCTGGAGATAGAACATAGTCGTCTACAAGAAATGCCGATACATCAGCACCGGCACTTCCCTCTGTCTGATAGGATGGAGCCCTGGCCCCATCCTTCAGTGTTATCTTTATATCGGTCAATTCTTCTTCTCTTCTGGAAGTGCATCAACATAGGAGAGGTTGAGGCGATCCATTCTGTCGATCTCGATGAGCTTTACATCGACCTCCTGTCCTACCTGGAGCACGTCGGAAACCTGCTTTACTCTGGTCTTTGCAAGCTTGGAGATGTGGCAGAGGCCCTCCTTGCCTGGAAGGATCTCGATGAAGGCGCCGAAGTCGACGATTCTCTTGACTGTACCATGGTAGATCTTGCCGACCTCTGGCTTCTCGATGATTGCAAGAACAAGTCTCTTGCCTGCCTGGGCAGAGGCATTGTTGCTGCCGTAGATCATGACTGTGCCATCGTCGTCGATGTTGATCTCGGCACCGGACTGCTGAGCGATGCTCTTGATTGTCTTTCCACCGGTTCCGATGACAGCACCGATCATCTCTTCAGGTACCTTTATAGAGAGCACCTTCGGAGCAAGCTCGCTGACTTCGGCTCTAGGAGCTGGAAGTGTGTTAGCCATGATTCCAAGGATGTGCATTCTGCCCTCCTTGGCCTGCTGGAGTGCCTTGCTCATGATCTCAGGTGTTACACCTGCGATCTTGATATCCATCTGGAAGGCTGTGATACCGTCCTTTGTACCAGCTACCTTGAAGTCCATGTCGCCAAGGTGGTCCTCCTCGCCAAGGATATCCGAAAGGACTACGTATCTTGAGTAGTCGGCACCCTCGGTGATGAGACCCATTGCGATGCCAGCAACTGGCTTGGAGATTGGTACACCTGCATCCATAAGTGAAAGACAGCCGCCGCATACAGAAGCCATTGATGAGGAGCCGTTGGATTCCATGATCTCGGAAACGACTCTGACAGTGTATGGGAAATCCTCCTTCTTTGGGATGACACCCTCGAGGGCTCTCTGTGCAAGGTGACCGTGACCGATCTCTCTTCTGCCCGTTGTAAGTCTTCCGCACTCGCCAACAGAGTATGGTGGGAAGTTGTAGTGGAGCATGAAGTTGGAGAAGGTCTTCTCGCCGTCGATGGTATCGAACATCTGCTCATCCTGTGCAGTTCCGAGTGTCGTTACTGCAAGGGACTGTGTCTCGCCTCTTGTGAAGAGTGCTGAGCCGTGTGTGCATGGAAGTACGCCGACTTCACAGGTGATAGGCCTGATCTCGGTGACCTTTCTGCCATCGGTCCTGACACCATCGTCGAGGATAGAGGAGCGAAGGATGTGGTACTCCATGTCATCGAAGAAGGCAGCAAGCTGTCCAGGTCTCTTCGGATCCTCTGCGATAAGCTCTGCAAAGTGCTCCTTTACCTTGTTGTGTGCCTCTTCAAGTGCAGCATAGCGGTTCATCTTGCCCTTTACGAAGGATGCTTCCTTCTCGAGTGGAAGAGCGAACTCCCTGACTGGCTCAAGCCAGGAGAGGTCCTCTGTGATGTCCATCAGAGGAAGCTTCTCCTTGCCGCAGAGCTCTCTCATCTTCATCTGTGCCTCACAGATGGTGGTAATTACAGGCTGTGCTGCAGCAATTGCATCGAGCATGTTCTGCTCGGAAACTTCTTTTGCACCACCCTCGACCATCGTGATTCCATCGTGGGTTCCTGCAACGACGATGTCGAGCTTTGCCTGAGGAAGCTGCTGGAAGGTCGGGTTGATGACATACTTGCCGTCGATGAGTGCGACTCTGACAGCTGCAATCGGTCCATAGAATGGGATATCGGAGATGGTGACAGCACAGGAGGCTGCGTTGATTGCAACGATATCCGGGGTGTTGGTCATATCGGTGGAGACGACTGTCGGAACGATCTGGATCTCTCGGCCGAATGCCTTGTCGAAGAGAGGTCTCATTGGTCTGTCGATGAGTCTTGAGACCAGAATCTCCTTGTCCTTGGGCTTGGATTCTCTCTTGAGGAAGCCTCCAGGGATCTTGCCAGCTGCATAGTACTTCTCATTGTACTCGACTGAAACTGGTACATAGTCGATAGGCTCCGATGGTGCCTCTCCGCAACAGACTGTTGCGATTACGGCCGAGCCCTTGAAACGTGCAAAGACTGCACCGTTTGCCTGCTTTGCAATCCTGCCGGTCTCGAAGACGAGCTCGCCCTCTCCTACCTTGACAGAAACTGTTGTAACATTTGCCATAAAAATTCCTTTCTGTTCTTTTCTTGTTCTTTTTGATTCACGTCTGCCAGTAGAATGGCAGAAAGCTCAGCCATTGACTGAGCTTTCATGTATATTCTACTTTCTGATACCGAGCTTGGCGATGAGGTCTCTGTACTCGTTGATATTCCTATTGGCGATGTAGCGGAGAAGTCTTCTTCTCTGACCGACCATCTTCAGAAGGCCTCTGCGGGATGCGTGATCCTTTGGGTTTGCCTTGAAGTGTGTCTGGAGGTCATTGATCCTAGCTGTGAGAAGTGCAACCTGTACTGCACTGTCACCGGTGTTGGCCGGGTTGCCACCGTAAACTGAAACAAGTTCTGATTTCTGTTCCTTTGTAACCATTTCTGTATTACTCCTTAGTAATAATTCTCAAAGTTCTTATCTGGCCATTCTCAATAGCAGGAAGCTGGATGCATCCACCATCGATCTGCATGCTCGAAGGAAGGACCCTTCCATCCTCCATCACAGCCTCCGTCCTGTATCGTCCCTCAGGTGGAAGCAGCTGTCCTATGGAGCTGGTCATGAACAAGAGGCCATCACCTTCTCTCGAGAATGGAACACTCTCGAGATCGAGCTCATAGCTCTTGCCGGAAAGCGTGGACACACGATCCAGATTTCCTTGTAAGATCAATTCACGAAGCATTGTAGAGGAGATTCTAATGCCTTCATCGTCCAGAACAGGACGACATATGTCCACCAGGGTCTTCTGACCGCATCTGGCGAACTCACCCTCAAGATCCTTGGCCGTTATCCTCGTCCTGGGGTTCCCGCATTTGAAGTCCTCACCGACTATGACTGTATCTATACGGCTCATAGTACATAGCAAGCGAATGAACTCACTTCCTGATATCTTACTGAAATCGTCAGAAAAGTCAATAACCACAAAGAAATCCACTGAAAAACTCTCGACATACTCCTCTCTGAGTCTCAGAGTGTCAAGAGAACCGATAGTAGCTGCCTTTGGATTGTGGTCGAAGGTAATGACCATCGACTTCGAACCCCTTCCTCTCGCCCAGTATTGGAGCTTCGAGAAGATGAGGCTGTGCCCCCGATGAACGCCATCGAAGACACCTATTGCAACAGCAAGGTGCTCATTGGAAAGCATCTGGGATGAAAGCAGCTCCTGGAATCTATATCTCTTCACGGCTTATCAGTGCAACAATGGAATATCTTCCACTTTCCTTCTGGATAATTCCAGTAAATACATCATCTATATACAGCATCCTGTAACCACTCTCTATTGATGAGTCCGATAGAATGCCATCATAGTCCAGAAAACCATTTACGAGCGCCTTTCTGTAGGCAGAAGAGAAGTCCATTCTCGGAAGCGAGAGTTTCAGAAGAAGTTCTTCAGTGCTCCTGCCGATATCGTCCCTCGTATATGGCCCCAGTTCAAATCTGTCGAGCTGGACAAGATGTGCCCTGGAGTCGCATTTCAGTCCGATATCCCTGGCAAGCGACCTGATATAGGTTCCCTTGCTGACAGAGAAGGATACTACTGCAAGGCCATCATCATATGACTCGAGAGAGGCAGAGTAGACTGTGATCTCACGCTCTGGCATCTCGATATTCCTTCCCTTAATCGCCTCTCTATAGGCCCTCTTTCCATCGACATGGATTGCAGAGTAGATGGGAGGAGTCTGAAGTTGTCTTTTCACGAAGGAGGAAACGACACTCCTGACTGTCTCCTCGGAGGGAATTGGCGCAGTTGCGACCACACTGCCTTCAGGATCGAGAGTATCTGTCTCGGAACCGAAGCAGATTGTGGCCCTGTAGCTCTTGTCCATTCCTGAAAAGAGCGGATTGAGCCGGGTCGCTTCGCCTGTGAGAACAAGCATGAGGCCGGTCGCGAATCTATCGAGAGTGCCCGCGTGTCCGACCTTGGAGCCCTTGAAGTCCCTCTTTACTCTTCCAAGGCTTCTGAAGGAGGTCTCACCTGCTGCCTTGTCCTGGAGAAGTACGGAGAATCTACTCATTCCTTCCCATTGCCCTGTCGATAAGGGCATTTACTTTCTCGCCCTCCTGGTAGCTTCTGTCTGCCTTGAAGGTGAGACGAGGTGTATTCCTCGTCCTGAGGATCTTTCCGATGTGGCCCTGGATGAAGGGGGCTGCACTGTTGAGTGCCTCGACGCTTCTATCCAGGTCCTTCTCCATTGCAGTGGAGACGAGACAGGTCGCTGCAGTGTTGTCAGAGGCAAGGTGCACCTCTGTGATGCTCGTGAAGGTAGATAGCTTCGGGTTCTTTATCATGCCCTTCACGATCATCGTGCTCACAGCTTCCAGTATGCGGCTTTCAAGCCTTGCTCCAGAGAATTCGCTCATAGTTCAATATCCAGCTTTCTTGCAACTTCCATCTTGAGAACGAACTCAAGCTGATCTCCGATCTGGATATCCTGGAAGTTCTCTAGACCGACACCACACTCGTAGCCCATGGTGACCTCCTTCGCATCGTCCTTGAACCTCTTGAGAGAGGACATCCTGATGTTCTCCTGGTTGATCTGGATGGAGTCCCTGATGACACGGACGAAGCAGTTCCTTGTGACCTTGCCCTCGGTGATGTAGACACCGGCAACGACGCCGACCTTCGGAACACGGAAGGTATCCCTGACCTCGCCCTTTCCGATATCGACCTCCTTGATATCCGGTGAAAGCATTCCCTCCATGGCTGCCTTGACATCGTCAACGACATCATAGATGACATTGTACTTCTTAATCTCGACCTTCTCCTGCTCGGCAAGTGCCTGTGCCCTTGGTGTAGGTCTTACATTGAAGCCGATTACAAGTGCATCGGATGCGGCTGCAAGAGTGATATCGGATTCGATGATGGCACCGGCTGCGGCCCTGATGACCTTCAATCGGATCTCGCTTGTAGAGAGCTTCTCGAGCGTTCCCTGGAGAGCCTCGACAGAACCTTGTACATCGCCCTTGATGATGACGTTGAAGTCCTGGATCTCGCCCTCCTTGATCTTCTCGGAGAGGTTCTCGAGCGTGACCTTGTTGCCAGATGCACCGGCACCGAGCTTCTCGAGCTCCTGGCGCTTTGCACCGATCGTCCTGGCCTGCTTCTCATCCTCTGTGACCTGGAACGGGTCGCCTGCGGATGGAATATCAGATAGACCAATGATCTCGACAGGTGTGGATGGACCTGCCTCCTTGATCTTCTTGCCCTTGTCGTCGAACATTGCTCTGACTCTGCCTGGGTAGATACCTGCAATATAGTAGTCGCCCTGGTGGAGAGTTCCCTTCTGTACCATGACGGTCGCAACTGTACCTCTGCCCTGGTCGATCCTGGACTCGAGGACCTTGCCGACTGCCCTGCACTTCGGATTTGCCTTCAGCTCGAGCATCTCTGCCTGGAGAAGGATAGTATCGAGAAGATCGTCGATACCCTCCTTCTTGAGAGCAGATATCCTGCAGTAGAGTGTCTGTCCACCCCACTCCTCGGGAACGAGCCCTATCTCGGAGAGCTGCTGCATGACCCTTTCAGGGTTGGCTTCTGGAAGGTCGCACTTGTTGATTGCAACGATGATAGGTACCTTTGCGGCCATTGCATGGTCGATTGCCTCTCTTGTCTGAGGCATTACGCCATCGTTGGCTGCAACTACCAGAACGACGATATCGGTGACCTGTGCACCGCGCGCTCTCATCATCGAGAAGGCTGCGTGGCCCGGAGTATCGAGGAAGACGACATCGACCTTTCCAGGAACATGGACCTTGTAGGCACCGATATGCTGTGTGATGCCACCGAACTCGCCAGCAACGACATTGGTCGAGCGGATTGCATCCAAAAGCTTGGTCTTACCATGGTCGACATGTCCCATGATGGTGACGATAGGAGCTCTGGGCTCGAGATCCTCCTCCCTATCCTCCTCCTCTTCGATGATCGTCTCGTCGTAGAGGGAGACAAGGTGGACCTCACAGTTGTATTCGGAGCAGATGATCTCTGCTGTCTCGTGGTCGATCTGCTGGTTGATGGTGACCATCATGCCCATCTTGAAGAGCTTGGAGATGATATCTGCAGGCTTGAGATTGAGCTTCTTTGCCAGCTCTGCGACAGTGATGTTCTCCATGATATCGATGGACTTCGGAACAGCAGCGAGCTTGCTCTCTTCCTTCTTCTTGAGCTGATACTGGAAGTCGATCTCCTGATCTCTCTTGCTCCTGTAGTCCTCGTTCTTCTTCTTGGCATTGGCAGGAGTCTTCCTCTGGGTGCCCTTCTGGTTGAGATCCACACCTTCGCCTGCTGCTCCCTGATTCGGTCTTGGAGCAAATGGCCTCTGTCCAAATGGTCTCTGACCATTCTGCTGGCCATTGAAGCCTGGCCTTGGTCCAAATGGTCTCTGGCCACCCTGGCCCTGTCCTCTGAACTGAGGTCTTCCACCATCCTCTCTGTTGAAGACGCCCTGGCCTCTTCGATCGAAGGATCCAAAGCTCCTCTGTCCTGGAGTCCTTGTAGGTCTTCCACCAACGATGCCGGCAACACGCGGCCTGTTGGGCTGTGCCGGAGTATCGGTCTTCTGTCCCGGTACAGGAGGAAGGTTGCCGCTCTTGATGATGACGGGACCGTTGTGGAGAGTGGATGCGATCCTCTCTCCTCTTATGATGTTCTTGTTGGCCTCGGGAGCGGATGCGCCAGTCCTGATAGGTCTCTTCACTACAGGCTTGACCTGTACAGCCGGCCTTGGAGAGACAAGAGGCTTCTCCTTCTTGATTCCCAGAGCTGGTGCAACGGTGACAGGCTCCTTGATCTCCTCCTTCTTCTCCTCTTCCTTGGGCTCTTCCTTTGGCTTGATCTTGACAGTCACGGTCGGCTGTACTCTCTTGATTACAGTGACCTTCGGCTGAGAGGAGACGGGGGCCTTTACAGGCTCCTGTTCCTTTATCTGCGGTGCAGAATTCCTCTTGATGATCGTTACTTTAGGTTTGTTGTCGTTGTTCATATATTCTGATATCACCTATACCTATTATTCGAATACGAACTCCGTCATGCAGTGCGGGCACTTGAGAGTTCCAGCTGGGAGAATCTGATGGCAGGTAGGACATTCGAACGAGTCCTCATACTCCTCCTCGACTGCAACACAGGCGTTGATCTCTGCAATCTCATCCTCTGTAAGGCCAAGACCGTCTCTCTCCTCATCGGACATGTTGAAGTACTCCTCAGCAGTATAGACATCCATTCTGTTGAGCTTGATGACAAGTTCTCTGGAGAGTGGGAGATCGGAGAGGAGGTTCTCGTCCTCGCTGATTCCAAGCTCCTCCTTGGTGTAGATCTTGTCCTCTGCGACCTCGTCTGCGATGAGGCCTTCACCGCCCTGCTCGAAGATGGCCTCTGCCTGGTTCCTGATCTCCTGGCTGATCTCCATCTGGTCATACTCGGCCTGTGTCTTGACCTCGATGGTCCAGTCACAGAGCTTCTTTGCAAGCTTTACATTGACACCTCTCTGGCCGATTGCAAGGCCGACCTGGTTCTCATCGACGATTGCAACTGCCTGGCGTGCATCCGCATTGAGAACGAGTACCTTGTTGACTCTTGCCGGAGTGAGTGAATTGCTGATGAGCTGCAGTGGGTTGTCCTCCCACTTGATGACATCGATCTTCTCGCCATCGATCTCCTGCATGATGGTCTGGATCCTGATGCCTCTGAGACCTACTGTTGCACCGATCGGGTCGATATCTGCAAAGGAGCGGACAGCTACCTTTGTCCTGAAGCCGGCCTCTCTGACGATGTTGACGATCTCGATCTGGCCGTTGTCGATCTCAGGTACCTGAGCCTCAAGGAAGGCCCTGACGAGCTCCGGAGAGGTCCTTGAGAGGACGATCCTGACATCCTTCTTCGGCTTTCTGCCCCTGAAGCCGCCCATCTTCTGCAGATCCTCTGCCTTCTCGGCGTTCTCTACTCTCTCGACGTAGCACTTCAGCCCCTCTCCAACTGTGTAGCTTTCCAGTGGGGAGATGTTCTTCTTTGGAAGGATGCCCTCCGTGTTGTTTCCAACGTTGAGGATGAGGTCGCCTGCAGGTGTCATCGAGTTGACGTAGCACTGGATGACCTTGCCCTCCTTGCCCTTGAACTCCTTGTATGTGTAGTTGTTCTGGATATCCTTGAAGGACTGCTGTGCCCTCTGCTTTGCAGACTGGACAGCACTTCTGTCGAAGGACTGGGGGTCGAGAGAGATGACAAGCTCGTCGCCGATCTCGGCATCCTCGTTGAGCTCCTTGGCCTCGTCGAGAGGAATCTCTGTCACTTCGTTGTAGTAGTTGTCCTCGTCGACGACCACTCTGCTTGCGCTGACTTCCATGTGGATCTCGCCAGCATCCTCTGTGAAGCTGATGATTACATTCTCATCGGTTCCGAACTTTCTCTTGTAAGCGGCCTTGACGAATTCGCGTATTGTCTCCTCGACCATGTCCTTGCTGATGTTCTTCTCAGCAATCATCTCATTGATAGCCTCAGTTAGATTGACCATTCTTTTCCTCCCAGCGGTATGAAAGCTTCGCCTTCTGTATTTCGGAGAAAGAGAGAACAAGCTTCTCGAATCTCTCCCCTGTATCCTGAATTTCAGCCTCTAGCAGGCTGACAGTTGAATTCTCAACATTGTCGATGACGCCCTCGATCCAGGAGGAGTATGTCGAGGAGTAGACCCTCGCGACCTTCCCCTTGAAGAGCTCGAACTCGTAGAAGTCCTTGAAGCTCCTTGTAAGACCTGGGCTTGAGACCTCGAGTGACAGGTCTCTCTCTCCCAGAAGGAGCTGATAGCGTGGATAGACCACGTTGTAGACCATTGCGAGGTCATCTGTGTTCACTTCCCTTTCACTCGAGTAGACAGTGACTATCATCTGGCAGCCGCCAGGAAGGTCGTTGCGCACTGCATCGACCACCCTTAGGCCCATGGCCGAAATGAGTCCATCCAGCTCGTTGAAAAGTGCATTCTCTCTGATATCGTTGCTCAGCATTGTCCCTTTCCAAATAAAAAAGGAACCAGTTTGCTTGGTTCCTTTATTAAAAATAATTGAACTATTAGTAATTTATATTTTTAAAGGTCAGCTGTCAATAGCACCTAGCTCTTTTCTTATCTTTTCCTGGAGAGAGGAAAGGAACATGAGTGCGTCCAGAGGGGTCATTCCGGTTATATCGAGATCGAGGATCTCGTCCATAGCCCTGCTCCTGAAATCCTCGTCACTTTTTCCCGTATCGGTAAAGAGGTCCATCTGCCCAGTCTCATCCTCGAGCCTGTAATCGGAGAAGTGCTGCTTCTGGAAGGCGGCAGCGACCCTGATGACTGACTGGGGAACTCCACCGAGCTTGGCTACATGCAGGCCATAGGAGGACTTTGCGACCCCCTTTATGACCTTTCTTATGAAGTTTATCTGGTTCCTGTTCTCCTCGACCTCGAGAGTCAGAAGCTGCATTCCTGTAGTATCGAGCATCGTAAGCTCGTGGTAGTGGGTCGCGAAGAGCGTGACGCACTTCACATCGAGAAGATACTTCATCATAGCATAGGCAATCGACATGCCATCCTGAGTGCTGGTTCCTCTTCCGACCTCGTCCATGATTACAAGAGAGTGCTCGCTTGCATTTCTCAATATGTATGCAGACTCCTGCATCTCAACAAGGAAGGTGGACTCTCCTCTGGCAAGATTGTCCGATGCACCTACTCTGCAGAAGAGTCTGTCTGTGATTGGAATCACTGCACTTGCTGCCGGAACGAAGCAGCCTATGTGCGAAAGCAGTACAATAAGTGCAGTCTGCCTTAAAAAGGTCGACTTTCCGGCCATGTTCGGTCCTGTGATGAGGAAGAAGCCCGACTCCTCTGTATCGAGAGAGTTCGAAACGAATCCTCCGCGCGGAAGGTGCTGCTCGACTACAGGATGCCTTCCCTCTTCTATCTTCAGCCTTCCTCTCTCGACCATACGGGGCCTTGTATAGTTCCACTGGCTACTGACTTCGGCAAAGCTCTGATAGAGGTCGAGAAGAGAGAGCAGATTTCCTATGCTCCTCAGCTCGGTAGAGAGAGCTGCAGTACTATCGACAAGCTCCTGGTAGAGCTCCATTTCCCTCCTTGCAGCATCGCCTGCTGCACTTGCTATACGGCTTTCAAGCTCGATAAGCTCGGGAGTTGTGAATCTTTCACCATTTACAAGCGTCTGTCTTCTTACGAAGTAGTCTGGAACGTGGTTGACCTGCCCTTTTGGAACCTCGAGATAGGTTCCGATTATCTTGTTGTTCCCAAGCTTCAGGATCGAAATGCCGCTCTCGTTCTTGATTCTCTCGAGGTACTCGTCGAGAAGCGAACCCGAGCTGTTCTCAATACTTCTGAGCCTGTCAAGCTCTTCATCGAAGCCATCGAGAAGTATCCTTCCCTGGTGGTTGAGGTTCGTGCACTCAGGGTTGAGCTCGCTTTCTATCCTCTCTGTAAGCTGCAGAAGCTCATCTGGCCTGGATAATGCCTTGTCGAGCAGAGAGAGGTACTTCTCATTCTCACCTGCAAGTGAAAAGAAGCAGAGCAGAGTCTCCTTGACGCTGATAAGGTCCCTTGGAACACTCCTTCCCATCTCGAACTTGCTCGTGAGTCTGATCAGGTCGGCAGAGGAGCTGAGCAGTGAACGCACCCTCCTCCTCTCATCGATATCGTCGAAGAGGTACTGGCACCAGGAAAGCCTCTCCTCGATTGCACCGAGGTCGGACAATGGATTGAGAATGACCTCCCTGAGAAGCCTGCTTCCTGCACTTGTACAGGTCCTGTTGATAGCCGAATAGAGTGTGAAAGCACTCTTTCCTTCACTAAGATTTCTGACAAGCTCAAGGTTCTTCTCGGTCGCTTCGTCAAGGCCAAGTCTTCCTTTCTCGGTCACGAGCCTTATGTTCCTTATCTGCTTCAGTGGAGTTCTGCACATCTCGAGTGCATACTTCAGAAGACCTCCGGCTGCAGTTAGCGCACTGTCACTTTCTTCGAAGCCGAACGAGGTCGGATTGAAGGCACCGAACTGCTCTGCAATCTGCCTTCTTGCCTCCTTCAGTGAGAAGTACCAGACAGGAAGCTTTGTGATTATGAAGCCTGTCGAATCAAGAACACTTCTGAGATTTCCATCAGTGAAATACAGATCGTCACTGACAACTATCTCTCTTATGAAGAGCGATGCTATGAGAGCAGAGAGAGCTGAGATCCTCCTGTCCTTCTTCAGATGTGTCATGAAGAATTCGCCTGTGGAGATGTCGGTCCAGGCAGCGACGTACTCTCCCTTCAGGTAGTTGACAGCAAGAATGTGGTTGGAAACAGAACTGTCCAGGAAATCATCCTCGATGATTGTGCCTGGAGTGTATATCTGTATCACTTCGCGCTTTGCAAGCTCACCTGACTTCTCAGGAAGCGAAAGCTGTTCGCAGATCGCGACCTTCTTTCCTGCATCCAATAGTCTTTTGAGATAGTTCTTCGCAGCGTGGAATGGGATGCCGCACATGGGCTGTCCGGCGCGGTGCGTGAGCGTAAGGTTCAGAAGTCTGGAGACCTCGAGAGCATCGTCGTCGAACATCTCATAGAAGTCTCCTAGACGGAAGAAGAGCACCTTGTCAGGATGCTCCCCCTTTATCTCCTGGTACTGGCGCATCATCGGCGTCAGCTCATCTCTCTTTCTTTCCATATCAGTACAGCGAGGTCGTTATCGCAAGAACGAGGCGAAGACCGGACTTGTCTCCAAGTGCGTTCTGGAAGATAGGACCTGCACGGAACGAGAAGTCCTCTCCGGCAAGCTTCGTAGCTGTCTTGCAGAGATAGAGGCCGAGTGGGAAGCCCGGGATTGCGAGCTTGATGCCTGCTCCTGCAGAGAAGTACCAGTTAGGATCGTAGCTTCCGCTCATTCGCTTTGTAAGTGCCGTTGCAGAGATGTAATATTCCCAGGAGAGTACTCCGTTGATAAGTGGATATGTAAGCTCGACCTGGTTGTGCCACATGATCGACTGGTCGTAGATCGTAGAGAAGCCTCGACCGATGTTCATTCCATCGAGGTAGAGCATCTCGTACTTCGTTGCGCCCATGTATGCATCGTGCCAGCCAAGACCTCCGTCGGCAGAGTAGTCCCAGTACTGTGGAAGCATGAATGAAAGCTGTGTCGTTGCAGAGATGACCCAGTTCTTGATCTCGCCCTCTTCGTTGATATTGGTCTTGACTGTATGGTATCCAGCTGCAGAGACGGACCACTTGTTGTAGTTGGAAAGACCCTGGAGGATACCACCGGCATAGGTCCAGTTGGTCGAGAGCAGATATCCCTTCGTCGTGTTCCTTCTGAGGTCTCTTGCATCCCAGGTGATGGAGAACATCAGCTTGTTGGACATCTGCCACTTCTCTGCGTATCTCTTTATGATGAATTCATATGGGTCGTAGTTGGAGTCGTAGTTGGCGTGGTTCCAGCCGATGGAGATGCCTGTTCCGAGCTTGAGCGAGCCGGCATCGAACATGAATGTATAGCCTGTGTTGTAGCCGACTGCTATCCTGTAGAAGTCGTAGTTCATCAGGAAGCTGTCGTCAGGATATGCGTTATCGGAATCATCCCAGGCCTGCCAGGAGTAGTAGCCGAGAGGGAATGTGACCTCCTCGTCGTCTCTTCCATCGTAGTAGTTGCTGCCTGGTGACTTCTGTAGCTGACCATCCCTGTTGTTCCTCTCGAGTGTGAGGCTGATTCCGTTGCTCCATCTCCTGTTTCCTACCCAGTCATCCGAAATGGACATCGTGACCGACTGTGCATCCGGAGAGAGGTTCGTTCCGATCGTGAGGTCCCTGCCAGTGCCGAGCATGTTCTTGTCGGACCACTGGAAGAAGCCGGATACAGGGAAGCCGTCGACATTGCCGCCAAATGTGGCACCGAACTGGATCTCCATCTGGTTGCCCTCCTCGATCGCAAGCTCGAGAATGACGCCATCTGGATTGTCGCCCTGATAGAGACCGGTCTTCACATCCTCGACTATACCTGTGTTCATCAGGTTCTGGAAGGTCTTCTGGAGCTTTGCCTGCGAGAAGACATCGCCCTCATGCAGCTCGAGCTCTCGCTCGAAGACGTGCGGCTTTGTCTTTGTAATGCCAGTAAGCACGATCTTCTCGATGAAGGCCTTGTTCGACTCCCTGATATGGAAGTGGTGGCTTATGCTGTGGGTCTCTGCATTTCTCGTCTCCTGGTCGTGGATCTGGGTCGTGATGTAGCCATCGTTGTAGTAAAGAGATGCGAGGGCCTGTATCTGGGCCTGTACCTGGAGAGAGTTGTTGACCGAGCCGGGTGCAAGATATATTGCTTCCCTTATCTTCTCGTCCGTGAAGACGCTGTTTCCTTCGAATGTTATCTCATCGAGGGTCCACTGCTCGCCCTCTTCTATCGAGATGACGAGCTGGAGCATCGTGCAGTCATCCTCTGCTGTCGTGATATCGTTTGTCGAGATATCTGTGATCATGGCATCGATGTAGCCATTCTCTCTGTAGAGGTTGAGGATCGAGGTCCTGTCGGAGGAGATGGTGGATTCGACATAGAAGCCGCTTCTGAAGAGCCCCTTCGCCTTGGTCTCCATGACCTTGAGAATCTGCTTGTCCGAAAGGTTCTCGTTTCCTTCGAAGACTATCTCTCCTACTCTGAAGCGCTCGCCCTCTTCGCACTTGTAGGTAATATATACCTGGTTCCTCTCCTCATCCTCCCTCCAGGATGGAGTCACTTCAGCATACTTGAAGCCTCTGGAGATGTAGAATTCGGTAAGTGCCGTTGCCTGGCTTCTAAGAAGACCTGGAGAGAAGAAGTCTCCCTCATTCAGCGACTGCTCCTCGAAGAGGATCCTGTTCTTGAGAGTATCGTTTCCGGAGAAGCTTATCTCCCTGATCATCGGCTGCTCATGGATCTCGAAGTGCAGCTTTACAAAGGCACTGTCGCTATCCGGAATCGGATCCATGATGTAGTAGTTCATCCAGTTCTCGTTGTAGAGGATGTTGTCTATCTGCTCCATGACCTCATCATCGAGCACCTTGCCCTTTACTTCGGAAAGCAGTGATGTGAGTTTTCGTGCGCTTATATTGTGAAGGTTCTCGTATTCGAAGCTGGAAATCTTCTTTCCTGTCCACCAGTCATCCGCAAAAAGGGGCATCAGCAGAGAGAAGAAGATCAGAGCGAGAATTAGGATTTTTTTCTTGAACATCGGATTCTCCTTTCGAAACTATATAACATTAATCCGTTTTTTCCAATTGAGTACAGAGACTTCACAATAACTATACATTTGCTAGAAAACGATTCTCTTTCTGTATGAGATACCGAAGTTCTCGTACATATTGTATGGAAGCAGGTTCACAGGACTTGTGAAGAAGGAGACTGTGCCTATAGGGTTCTCCCATTCGAGGGAGACCTCGAAATCGAGAAGCAGATCGTCGGTGAGGAACGGGTTCCTGTTCTTCCTCTTCTCCTTCGAGTTGAGCCTTATAAGGCCCTGCATGAAGATATTGTCGGTCACCTGCTTTCCGAAGAAGACAGTCGTGTTGTTGAAGTACCTGGACATCGGCGAGTAGACAGTGTCGCCCGGGAAGAAGGAGTCGAGAAGCACATTCTGGAGCAGCTGAGTCCTCATCGAGAACATATCGAGGTGGAGACTCTCTCTGATAGAATCTGTGAGCGACCTTGTAGAGAAGCTGCTTGTTATCATGCCGGCCTTGCCCATCGCATCCATTCCGCTTGTGACGATTGTCGCAACGGAGCTGAGATTTCCGAAGGAGCTGTTCTCCTCGTTGGAGATTATCGCATTTCCGAGGATGGACATTATCTCCTCCATGCTCTTCTGTGGAGAGGATTCGAAGTGAGGATTGAGGTTTTCCAGAGTCGAATTGTTGAGGACGAGATAGATATCCACCTTGTCGCCATTGCTGTCGAAATCGGTAAGTCGGGCCCTGAGTGAGAGTCGTGGCTCCTTGAAGGTCTCGGATGGGAAGTTGAAGGAGCCCTCTGTAATGTAGAAGTTCTTGTTGATGTAATATATCTCACCACCCTTCAGGTTTATGTTTCCATCGATAGAGGCGTTCTGGTACCTCGTATCGTATGTGAAGTGGATGCTGTCCCCCTCCTTGATGTAGGCCGTCATCATCGGATTGTCGCTCTTCGGCATGATGAAGCGCACATTCTTTGCAAAGCGGATCATGAAATCATCCGTGAACTGCATGTAGGACTCCCACCAGGGGGGAAGCGGGTCCATGCCCATGTAGATATCGAAGTCCTGGATGTAGAGGTCTCCGGAGAGGTGCTGCAGCCAGAGCTCGCTGTCATATGTGAAGTCGCCCCAGCCCCACCCCTCTATCTGTGCGTTGTAGGAGGATACAGGGACGATTATGTGGAACATTCCATCCCTGTCGACATGTGCATCCATCGCAATGTGGTCGACGAAGTTCGGGCCACCGAGGATGCCGTAGAATCGTCCTCTTCCCTCTCTGACAGCACCGCTTTCGTTGTTTATGACGGCTACCGGCATGAAGCCCGAATCGAGCTCGTTGTCGATTATCGTCATCTTGAGATTCGTTGCGACGAAGTAGTCCTGGTCGACCCACCAGGTGCTCATCTCGACCTTGTCGGAGTAGACATTGCCGAAGATGTGCGTGTTCATGCCCTTTCCGTAGACTCTCAGGTCGGCACAGGCGTAGGAGTCCTTTCCGAAGTAGAAGATAGGATACTTCAGGAAGGTCACTATGGAGTGGAGATTGAACTTGAGTCCATCTATCTCCATATCGTACTCCGGAAGTCTCACACTGCCCTTGAAGTGGCCAGAGAGGATCTCGTTGTCGAGAATCGTCAGGTCCATCGCTCTGGATTCGAAGTCGTAGCTTCCATTTACAAGGTCTCCGTCTGCCACAAAGCCCTCTGTCGAGAATGAAAGCTGCACATCCCTGTCCCTTACCGAGATTCCATTGTCCAGTGAGAAGTTGTCAAGGTGTATCGAGGCGTCCACAAGGCCGCCGCTTTCAAGATAGTCGCCCAGGTTGAAGACAAGCTCGATGAAGTTCCTGTAGGCTGGGATCCTGGCCTTCATTGAAAAGCCGAGGTCGATCGGATAGTCCCTGTCCTTGTTCTGTATTATCTTCCTGATATCTGTCCTTGAGTTCATCTCTCCCGAAAGCGTATCGAAGGAGAGCGAATCGGAGTGGAGCGTGACTGTCTCTGTCGTGAAGTCGAAGTTGTTGAGCTTCAGGCTGTCGGATGTAAGGATGATGTCGGACCTGAGTCCATACTCGAGAGAGGACTGTGGAGATGCGGCCATGGAACCGGAGAAGGTGAACTCGTCCAGGTTGCTTCCCCTTCCGATGAGCGAGGAGTTGATGCTTATGTTCTCGAAGGAGTACCTGTCCAGCTTCAGATTCTCGATGTCGATGATACCTGAATACTCCTTCTCTCTCTTCATTATCGAGATATCGATGCTCTCATCGCTGTTTCCGAGGTGTCCTGCCATGAGGCCATTCTTCTGGTCGATGTAGAAGCTGCCTGTCAGAAGCGGGAAGCTGTCTATCAGGTAGATGTCGTTGATTGCAATATGTTCGTTCGTGAATTCAAGCGAGAAGTGGATCGACGGATCCGATGGAAGGAAGCGGAAGCCGATGAGATCGAAGCCTCCAGTGCTTCCGAAGATCCTCTGGGAGGCGAAGTTGAAGGTCATTCCAAGGGATCCGTTGATCATCAACGGGACGATCTCCTCGCTCTTCACAGGTGTTTTGAAGGAGTTGAACTCGAGGGAAGAAAAGAGGATGTTGTTCAGGATATCGAAGCTGAAGAGAAGTCCTGTAGAGGAGACTCTTGCTATGCCGTTGACAGGGTCTACAAGGACGTTTACAGGATAGCTGCTGATTCCGGAGACGAGAGTTCCGGAGGCGGCGATGCTCCTGTCCTTCCTCCTTTCGACGATACCTCCTATGCTGCTGTCGTAGATTGTAGGCAGGTTCGCATTGAAAAGGTATGCCTTGTTCTCATTGAGGAGAATGTCGGTCGTGAAGTACTCCCTTCCACTCTCTGGATCTGCAAGCTCGAAGTGTCCCTCCGGAAGGAGAGTCGACAGGCTTATGCTGCCGGAATATGTTGCACGCAGATACTCCGATGTCATCGAAAGGGCCTCGATATTGACTATCCTGTCCTCGATGCTCGACTGGAGCATTCCGGCAAGACCGAACCTGAAGTCGTTGAATCTGATATTGGAAAGCGCAAGCGAGGAGTAGATCGAGGAGTCCTCGAGGATGTTCCCATCTGAAGAGAGTCGGAAGGTTCCGGAGAGTGTCGTCTCCGGTGCGATGTAGTTCCTGAATACCGGTGTCATCATCGAGATGAGAGGCTCGAACTCGATCAGCTTCAGCGACATTATCTCGGCATTGACTCTTGTAGATAGCTTCCTGTCGAGAGAGAGAACGAAGGAGTCCGAGTAGCGGAAGCTGCCGCTGAGCCTCTTGTCCCTGTAGTTGAGACTGCCTGTGACCGGATGGGCTATCGTAGGTATGTCGAGTCCCATGAGCTCGAAGAATATCTCATCGATGCTTCCTTCATCGAGGATGAAGCCGAGGCGGAAATCGGCAGCTGTTCTGTCTATGTACCTCTTGCTGCTCTCGAGAACGAGGTTCGAGACGAGCTCAGTATATAGAGTGCTGTTGTTGTACTGGAGATTGAGAACATTGTCCTTAAGATGGATATTCTCGACAAGTGAGGATGAAAGGTCCGATATGTACGGAATGTCGATTCCATTGACGCTTGCATCGAGAGTATAGATTCCATTGTAGCGGAGTTCTGCACTGAGACCATCGATGGATGCAAGCTTCTTCTCCTCATACTCCAGAAGAATCGGATATTCAGAGTCGATATCGAGGTCGTAGTTTCCTGTAACATCGCCAACGATGACGGCTTCGAGCCTCTCTGTGCTTGCTGTAAGGTCGGAGGTCGCAAGCTCGAAGCTGTCCACTGCTGTCCTTATCGTCCCGTTCTCGCTTGTCGCCCTCACCTTCTCTATATCGATGGATGAAGCGCCCTCGCTGTAGTGGATTCCATCCAGGCTGCCCTCGAATGGGAAGTGCCTTATCTCTATATCCTTCAATGAATCGAATCTGGAGATTGCAGAGACTTCGTCCACAGTGAACCTGCGTGCAGAGTGAGACAGCAGAAGGTTTTTGAAGGAGGCATCTACACTGTAGCTGCTGCTCCTGTCGATGGATGCAACGAACTTTTCGAGAGAGATGTCGGCAGAGGAGAATTGCAGATTCATCCTCGGAATATCGATATAGATGTTCCTGAGCACAAGGCCCCTGTCTATCTTCAGCTCGGCGTAGCAGTCGAGCATGTCGATACTCTTTCCGACATGGATATCCGCGCTGTTCAGTACTATTTCATAATCGAAGTTGAAGAGGTAGCCATCGGTACGCTCCTCTATAATGGATGCGATCCGGTCGAGCATCGAATCGATATCGACACTTCCTGCACTGCTCTTCTCCTCATTTCCACTTTGAGACGGCATATGGACTATATCGACATTGTCAAGCTCGAGTCTTATGCTTCCCTCTCTTCTTGCAAGACGGGAGAACAGAGATATCGGATTCTGTGTCACAGTGATTCTCTCTATTGAGATATCACTATCCTCGAAGGAGAGCTCTGCCTCGTGGATGACGATCTCGCTCTCCATTATCCTGTCGATGCCTGAAAAGGAGAGAGAGAATGGAAGGTCACTCTTTTCAAGCCTCTCCTGGGCCTTGTTCAGCAGCATAAGACCAGGGGAGGTAATATTGAGACTATCGACACAGAATACTGCAACTGCAGAGAACAGAAGCAGCATCGCCATGGTGATGACAATAGTCGACAGCGTTGTGTGATACCTCATAATGACCCAATATTAATATAATACATTGATTGTTTTTATTCATTATAAATTGCTATGATGACCAGTAGGTTACAGGAGACTCATATGGAGAATATTCTCGATAATTTCATCGTATTCGAAGGTCTGGACGGCTGTGGAAAGTCGACACAGCTGAGGCTTCTTGCGAAAAGACTCTCGGATTGCGGACGCTCTGTAGCGACCACATTCGAGCCGACTGGAAACGAGATCGGTTCTCTTGTGCGAAGGGTCCTGAGAAGAGAGGTATCCGCAACAGCAGAGGCACTTGCACTTCTCTACTCTGCAGACAGGCACGACCACCTCTACAACAGTGGGCATGGAATCTACAGAATGGCAGAAGGCGGGACCATCGTACTCTCTGACAGGTACTTCTACTCCTCGATGGCCTACCAGACTGTGGACCTCGACTGGGACTTCATCAGCTCGATAAACCAGTATCCGCATCCGAGGATCGTCATCTATCTCGATGCCTCTGTAGAGCTCTGCATGGAGAGAATCGATGCACGCGGAGAAGATAGGGAGCTTTTCGAAAGAGAGGAGTACCTTTCACGTGTCAAGGAGAACTTCGAAAGGGCCTTCAGCGAGCTGCCACAGGGTGTCAACCTTGTCAGGATTCCAGCAGAGCTGCCTGTCGAAAGGGCCTCTGAGCTTGTCCATGAGAGTGTGAAGAGAATCCTCAGCCTCTGATGAACATCGCATCTCCATAGCTGAAGAATCTGTATCTCTCCTTCACTGCATGCTCGTATGCCCTGAAGATGTTCTCCTTTCCAGCAAGTGCGCTTACAAGCATAAGGAGTGTCGATTCCGGTGTATGGAAGTTCGTCAGCAGGTTGTCGACGAAGCGGAATGGAACACCAGGATGGATGAAGATATTCGTCCTTCTGGTCCCAGCTTCGATAAGACCCTGCTCGTTGACGGCACTCTCAAGAGTCCTTACGCTGGTAGTTCCGACCGAGACTATCCTCTTTCCACTTCTCTTTGCATCATTCAGCTTCTCTGCCACCTCTGGAAGTATCGTATACCTCTCATAGTGCATGTGATGGTCCTCGATATTCTCGCTTCTTACAGGAAGGAAGGTTCCAGCACCTACATGGAGAGTTACTTCGACGATATCTATTCCCCTGCTTCTTATCTCATCGAGAATCTCGGATGTGAAATGAAGTCCAGCTGTCGGAGCTGCGACAGAGCCCTCGTTCTTGGCATAGATTGTCTGGTATCTGGATTCGTCGGAGAATCTGTCCTCCCTCTTGATGTACGGAGGAAGCGGAACGTGGCCACAGAGCGAGAAGAACTCCTCTTCAAGCGGGCTGTCGAAGGCAACCTGTCTGTTGCCATCCGGATACTCGCCAACGAGGGTTGCGACCTTTACAAGCCTTCCCTCTCTGTCATGGAAGAAGTACTTCCTTCCTATCTTCTGCTTCTTCGACTTTGAGATCATGGCAATCCAGGTATGGTCCTCATTCTCCTCGAGGAAGAGGAATTCTACAAGGCCACCGAACTCGGTCCTACCGAAGCAGCGTGCCTTTCTGACCTTCGAGTTGTTGACTACCAGGATCGAGTTCTCGAAGAGCAGCGAGGGAAAGTCCCTCATCAGATGGTCCTCGAACTCTCCTGTATTCCTGTCGAGAAGAAGAAGTCTCTCATCCCCCCTTCTCTCTACAGGCTCCTGGGCCACAAGCTCAGGTGGAAGTTCAAAATAGTATTCCCTGGTCAACATTGGTCATTCCTCTGCTTGGTATGTTCAGAAGTTCGTACGCCTTCTGCGTTACACAGCGGCCCGATTTCGTCCTTTTGAGATAGCCCTTCTGTATGAGATAGGGTTCGTAGTAGTCCTCGATCGTCTCGACAGCCTCGCCGACACTTATTGAAAGCGTGTCTGCACCTACAGGACCACCGTTGTAGAATTCGATAATCGTCCTGAGTATCTGCCTGTCCATTCTCTCAAGTCCGTTCGGATCGATGCCCATCCTCTCAAGTCCGTGCCTTACAATCTTGGTGGAGATCGTATCGCTCCTGAGGTCGAAGGCGAAGTCCCTGAGACGCTTCAGAAGCCTGTTGGCGATTCTAGGTGTACCTCTGGAGCAACCTGCAAGCATCAGCGCAGCATCGTTGTCGATAGTGGTATTCAGCAGCTTCGAGGAGCGCATGATGATGTCCCTGAGCTCCTCGGGATTGTAGTACTCGAGATGGCAGGTGATTCCAAAGCGCTCGGAAAGCGGCATTGCAACGCTTCCAGCCTTCGTCGTCGCACCTATCAGAGTGAACTTCGGAAGCGGGACTCTCATCGTCCTGGCACTCGGTCCCTGTCCGATGACCCAGTCTATCTCATAGTCCTCCATCGCGATGTAGAGCATCTCCTCGAGAGCTGGCTTGAGTCTGTGTATCTCGTCTATGAAGAAGATTGAATTCTCGGTGACATTGGTAAGAATTCCAGCAAGGTCCTTCGGCTTGTCGAGTGCAGGTGCGCTCGTCATCCTGATCTCAGAGTGCATCTCGTTGGCAATTATCGCGGCAAGAGTCGTCTTCCCAAGACCCGGAGGTCCGACAAGGAAGGTATGGTCCAGAGCCTCTCCCCTTGCCCTTGCGGCATTGATGAAGACCTGGAGGTTCTCCTTTATCTTGGCCTGTCCCTGGAAATCCTCCAGATACTTCGGCCTAAGGACATTGTCGTTCTGCTCGTCGGATTGCTGGTAGGTGACAGCTACAGGGCTGTCTTCCGGATCATAGTAGTCATCTTCGTATTTCATGCAAGGCTCCTGAGAAGAAGTGGGAAGATGTACGCTTCGGCCTTCTCATGGCTCAATGTGGCCAGAGTCGAGGCCTCCTTCTTCAGTATATCATCCAGCTTTCTCTGTACTACCTTCTTGTCATAACCCATGCTGATGAAGGATTCAAGTATATCGTTCCACTGCTTGCCGACACTCTTGAGATTCTCGACTCCGGATGGAGAGTCGTCAGTGTATACAAGAGTATCCCTGAGCTGCAGAATGAGCTTCTGTGCACTCTTTGCACCGATTCCGGGAATCCTCGAGAGCGCAGAGACATCCCTCTGGTCGAGTGCCTTGATGAAATCGGTGACAGTTATCGAGGAGAGTATCTTCAGAGCCTGCTTTGCACCGATTCCGGGAACTGTCTGCAGCTGGTTGAAGCAGTCCCTTTCAGCCTCGTCCATGAAGCCGTAGAGGCTTGTGCTGTACTCCGTGATATTGAGCTTTGTCAGGACCCTTACCTTCTCATCCTTCTGGTGGGCAGAGAAGTGGCTTGCTGCATGGGTGCTCACTTCCGCATAGTACTCTACGCCCATGACATCTACAACGACAGAATTCTGTGTGACCTGGACGATCCTTCCGTTGAGAGCGTTGATCATTTTACGTTGAATCCCTTTCCAATTCTGGAGTACGTCTGTGAGAAGACTGCATATGTGATGCAGTCGGCCAGGGCATCTGCTGCGTGGTCCGGCTTTGGAATACTGTCCATGCCGAGAAGTATCCTTACCATCTGCTGGACCTGGTTCTTGTCGCTTCTTCCCATTCCGGTGACAGCCTGCTTGATCTGGGGAGGAGAAAACAGGTGCACATCTATCTTCCTCTGCTTCAGCTCATGGATTATCGCTCCGATGACCTTTGCAACGGAGATTGCAGATGAGACATTCTTCGTGAAGAAGATGTCCTCCATGCTGACGACCTCAGCAGAGTACTTCTCTGCCAGTTGGCCCACTTCAGATGCGATTGCAGAGATCCTGTCGGGAAGAGCGTGCGAGGTGTCCGTCTTTATGACACCAAATGAAACAGGCCGGTAGTGATGTGAAATCACTTCCACAACCCCCCAGCCTGTATCAGCCAATCCCGGATCGATTCCAAGGACTATCAAATTCTATTATTCTCCGTCGTAATCTTCCGGGAGCTCGAGGTTGGTGGATACCTGCTGGACATCCTCAAGTTCCTCAAGCCTTTCGACGATCTTCATGACCTTCTCGGCCTTCTCCTTGTCGACAGATACCATCTGATCGGCAATCTTGTTGACATCGGCAGAATCCTGCTCAAAGCCGGCAGCCTGCATTGCCTCGAGAACAGATGCGAAATCTGCTGGAGAGGTGGTGACCTCGATGACCTCGCCGTCGTTGGTGACATCCTCTGCTCCGTTTTCGAGTGCAGCCTCGAGGATCTCATCCTCAGAGTACTTCGATGCATCGTAGGAGATTACACCCTTGGTCTGGAACATGTAGGAGACGGAACCTGGAGCTCCGAGTGTGCCGCCGAGCTTTGTGAGAGTGGATCTTACATCTGCAGCAGTCCTGTTCTTGTTGTCGGTAAGAGTATCGATGATGATAGCAACGCCACCACCTGCATAGCCTTCATAGGTCAGCTCATAGTAGTTGGTGTTCGCATCCTCGCCGGAAGCCTTCTTGATGGCCCTGTCGATATTGTCCTTCGGCATGTTCTCTGCTCTGGCCTTGAGAACAGCAGTCCTGAGTCTTGCGTTGGATTCAGGATCGGCACCACCCATCTTTGCTGCTACGGTGATCTCCTTGATAAGCTTGGTGAACTTCTGACCGCGCTTTGCATCAGCCAGTCCCTTCTTGTGTTTGATTGTTGCCCATTTACTGTGGCCAGACATATGAAAACCTCTTTGTATCTATTTGTATTTAGTTTTTTTAACTTAAGAAAATTATCATAAAGAAAAATATGGTGTCAACACACTCTGCTATATTGCCATGGCAAGAGAGAGAATCACACTGTCAAGCAGCAGAAATCCCTGTACTGTAAGTGCAAAATGGGCATCATCATCCACATAGAGTTCACTGTCAAGGTCCGAGATGAAGTTTCCGTACCTCTCGTCGAAGCGTCTATCAAAGCGCTTCTCATACTCTCTCTTGTCTATTCCATATACAGTTCTGAGTGTTGTCAGGAGGTACTCCTCTTCTGCCTCCTCGGCTGTAAGCTCAACAGAGTCGAAGGACGGGGATGCAAGGTACTGCGACAGAGAGTCCGCCTCTCTCGAGGAGACAATGTTCCTGTAGCCGACACTGGACTCTGCAGTCGGCCCGAGGCCTATATACTGTCCAAGCGACCAGTAGACCTTGTTGTGGAGGCACTCGTGCCCATCTCTTGCAAAGTTCGATATCTCATACTGCCTGTAGCCAAGTTCATCGAGCCTCTGCCAGCAGGATAGCAGCAGCCTCCTTTGGTCCTCCTCATCCATTGGAGTGCACTTCTCTACAAGCTTCGTCCCCTCCTCGAAGGTGAGCGAATAGAGTGAGATGTGGTCTGGAGAGTATGCAGAGACTGCTTCGATATCGGCCAGAGAATCCTCTATCTTCTGACCTGGAATGCAGGTCATCAGATCTGCATTGAACTGGATTCCATACTTCTTCCTGCAATCCGAAAGCAGACTGAGTGCCTGGATATTGGTCTCTCTGTCTGCATTCCTTCCCAGGATACCAAGGAATCCTGAGTCCATGCTCTGGATTCCGACACTGACTCTTGTAAGTATGTCGAAGAGAGGAATGATGCCATCATCAAGGAACTCGGGATTTATTTCAGTCGTGCATTCGACTGGCCTTCCATAGCGGGTTGCAGTCTTCAGTAGTTCATGAAGATACTCAAAGCCGACCATGCCCGGATTTCCTCCACCGATGAAAATCGTATAAAACGGCCTTTTCAGCTCCTCTACAAGTGCATCCAGCTGAAGAGAGAGAGTTCTCTTGAAGGCTTCCATCTCACCGGATGCGACCGCACTCCTTTCGAGCGAGTAGAAGGCGCAGTAGGCGCACTTGGTCGTGCAGAATGGAATATGGATATAGAGGGAGATATCCCTATCGCTGTCGACGAACTGCATTACTTGTCTGTCAGATTGTCTATGCGGGTAAATGGCCAGAAGCGGGCAATTACCCTTCCGTTGATCCTGTTCTCGGGAACAGGGCCGAAGTATCTTCCATCGTGGGAGTTGTCCCTGTTGTCGCCAAGTGGAAGGATATAGTCGACAGGAACGTATATTCCAGCTCTGAATCGGCTGTTGAGGTTCCTGGCCTCCCTGTCCGCAGGATCTATGTAAGTATACTCCTTGGACCTCTGCTTCTCGAATTCGTACATATCGAATGGATACCTGGAATCCTTGACAGCCTCATAGCTGTTCAGAAGGTGGCTGACTCTGTTCGTATTCCCCTTCTCCCTGTCTGCATAGAGGCGTCCCCATGCCTTGAGTCCATCATAGAGAGAGAGGTCTGCAGACCTGTTCGGGCCATCTGATAGTCCGTTTATTCTTCTGAACTCCTCCTCTGTGAGAAAGTCCCTGTAGCCAGTAGGCCTGATCAGTACATTCCCATTGGAAAAGCGTATCTGGTCTCCACTGAAGCCGACTGCTCTCTTTACATAGAGTCGCTCGGCAACGGAGCCATCCGGATTCCTGTCGATGTTGACAAGAGAGAGAGTTCCCATGTAGATAGCCTGTGAGAGAATATCGAAGACAGGTCCCTTCGAGTCGTACTCGGGGTTGTAGAAGGTTATTATGTTGTCCCTTTCGACTCTGTGGTTTCCTGTGAAGAACCTGTGCCTGGCAGCAGGATATGGCTCGAGGCCATATGCAAGCTTGCTCACGACTACCCTGTCTCCTACAAGCAGTGTACTTACCATGGATGGAGATGGGATTACAAAGAGCTGGAAGAGGAACTGGTTTATGATCATGACGACGACAACTGCGAAGACAAGCGCATCTATCCAGCTGTACAGCTCGGTCAGGATGGTCTTCTTCCTGCTCTTCTCGTACGCCTTCAGTGCCTTTCTCTTTGTAAGGTACTTTACTGTGGCCCTCTCAAGGAATGTGTACACTTTATCCATATCTTAAGAAGATACCGAAGATGTCCTTTGTTGACAATAGAATGGCTAAATATTAACTTTTGTTTGTTATGTTCATGAAAAAGAGGGTCCTGCCCGAGGTCGACGAGGTCAAGCTGCCTCATATCTTCGGCATGAGACCGGGCAAATACATTCTCATCCTGCTTGTTCTTGCAGTGCTTCTTGTTCTCTTCCTTCTGGGATTTCTACCTGGAATCGTCAAGGGAGGAAGGTACGTCCACTTCGAAAGCGACTATTCATCTGTCGGCATTGTCGTTGATGGAAGATACCTTGGCTCGAGCGAGGGTTCAAGACTCTTCATCCCATCTGGAAGACACAAGGTCGATTACATCAAGAGCGGCGAGATAGTCCTTTCAGATGAGATAAGGATGGACCATCCAATCTTCCTCACTCTTCTTTTCAAGAGAACAGCGACCATCACGGCAGATATCCCAGCCGATGAGAATATATATAGGAATGCACTTGAAATGACACTCGAGGAGCTTCCTCTCTACTCTGGCCTCTTCGAGTACTCCTCGGCCTACAACTACAGACCTCTGTTCTCTCTTCTTGCAAGGGATGCTGCTGCTGCAAATGTGAAGGATGTTTCCAATGACCTGCTTCTACAGGCGCTTTTCATAAGCTCCGAGGAGATGTACAGGGACTATCTTGAAAGCGTTGAAATCTACAGGAATGCCGGTATCAAGTATGAATCCGAGGCCCTTGGCAGAGTCGATGCGGCCCTTGAGAAGCTTGTTGCTGCAAATGGCGATTTCAGGACCTATTCAGCAGCCCTTCCATCCTTCTCTCCTGCAAGGACTGATGACGGCTTTGCATATCCAGAGACAACCTTCACTCTTGGCTCCGATACGATCGAGAGCTGGGAGGGTCTTTCCATCTATCCTGTCGATGTGACTGTCGGAAAGTTCACACTCTCCCAGAAGCTCGTAAGCGAGTATGACTGGGCACTTTTCATTGAAGCGAACCCATACTGGGCAAAGGATAATATCGATGCGATCGTGAAGGATGGAATGGCGGACGAGTACTATCTTGCCGGAGTTTTTCCATCTGTGAACGTGCATACCGACAAGCCTGTAAGGAACATAAGCTACTATGCTGCAATGGCCTATGCCGAATGGATTTCCAGTAGAACAGGAAAGAACTACAGGCTTCCAACAGAAGCAGAGCTCGAGCTTGCTATGGACCTTACAGGAGAAGCACCTGCGACCTCGCTCAGGTATTCAGACTACTCTGATGGACCTCTATCACTCCTAGGTGGACTCTGGGAGATGACCTCCACCTCCTATCTTCCACTTGCCAGGATATCTGGAAACTATGACCTCTCTGAAACTGAAATCGGTGATATGGTCGTCAAGGGTGGATCCCATGTCGCTCCGTCCTCTCCTGCATACGAGGTCGGTGTCCTTGATAGAAAGGACTGTTCAGAGTATCTTGGACTTAGACTTGCAATTGGAAAGTAGATATGGCCAAGGATGATGACAAGGGCTTCAGGCTCATACAGAAGAACAAGAAGGCTTACTTCAACTATGAGATTCTCGAGGAACTCGAGTGCGGTATGTCCCTTGTCGGAACAGAGGTTAAATCCGTTCGCGATGGCCGCTGCTCCTTCGGTGACAGCTACATAACGATAAAGAACAGACAGCTAGAGCTCATAGGATTCACCATCCAGCCCTACTCCCATGGAGGAAAGGTCTTCAACCATGTCGGCGACAGAAAGAGATATCTGCTTGCCCACAAGGAGGAGATAAAGAAGTTTGCAAGGAAGGTCGATGCCAAGGGAATGACGATCGTTCCCCTGGAAATCTATTTAAAGGGCAACCTTGTCAAGATGAAGATAGCTCTTGCACGGGGCAAGGCTACCTATGACAAGAAGGCTGCGATAAAGGAAAGAGACCTCAAGAGAGAGGCCGGACGCGAGCTCAGGAACCTCAATTACTAGTTTCTCCTTGCCTTTTGCTTCTTTATGGAATATATTTCTTCTGCAAGGTACACATGGGGGTGTACCGGTTTCGACTGGCGGTAGATCAGGTCTGAGACTGCGGGCCAAGCGCCAACTTGTAAAACTAGCAAAAAAAATTAAATGCTAAGAAAGAAGACGAGTTCGTCTCCGACGAAGCAATCGCTCTTGCTGCTTGATTGTAGTTTATGAGCACGGCCTGGAGGGTGCTGTTCCTAACCTGATAGTGTCCGACAACAACAGGGACTTGTCTTTCGCAAGTCATCGTACGAAAGAGACAAACTAGATGAATACCACCCGGTGGGCCTGTCAAGCTGCCCGATCGGGATGGGAACTCCTAAAGTATTGACTACACCCGTAGACGCCTTGGAATGGCACGTTAGGACGGGAGTTCGAATCTCCCCACCTCCAACTTCAAATGCCCCTATAGCTTTAAAAGGTTATATGGGGTATTTCATTTCTCTGAAAGCTCGTTGTAAGAAAACAAGTGTATATTAGCATCTAATACATTATTTCCATTTGGATTTACTCCCCTAAAATGAAATATCTTTGATTTTGGAGAATAAGTTAAAGGCAGACATTCACCGTGCAAGACAATGCATCCATCATCTTTACATCATTATGGCAACAATCTAATATTTGCACTTCCAGCCTATCTCTATAGACATGTTCAATGCTGACCTGTTTTGTTTTGAGAAATTCTCATGCATGCTCTGTTTTCAATGAAGAAGTAAAAGATATCACTACTTGAAAGGTATTATTCATAAAAAATTGAAATCCGACTATTTTTAGGCTAATATAAAGTAAACTTTATTTTAGCTTTGAGGAGCAAAACTTGTACTATATTAGAAGGGAATTGGAACGCAAATTTCTCGAAATGAGCAAAGTTTTCAAAGCGGTGATGGTCGTCGGAGCAAGACAGGTTGGAAAATCAACTATGCTAAGGCAGCTGGCAAAGAATGATAGTAGAACCTTTATCACTATGGATGACATTCAGTTGCGCCAATTTGCACAGTCAGACCCCGTACTGTTTCTAAAGACTTATCAACCACCAATTCTGATAGATGAGGTACAAAAGGCTCCAGAACTCTTTGAGCATATAAAAATACTCTGTGATGAGAGTGATGAACCTGGCCTTTTCTGGCTGACTGGTTCACAAAGCACAAAATTAATGAAAAAGGCTGGAGATTCGCTTGCGGGCAGAATTTGCATCTTGAAAATGTACAGCTTATCCCAGCACGAACTGTTGGGTGTATATCCGGAAGCTGCTATTGATTTCTCCTATCCTGCATTGAAACTAAGACAGGAATCATTCCCTAATATCAGTGTTCAAGAAATATTTGAGCATATCTGGAGGGGTGGTATGCCTCTTGTCCAATCCTTTTCATCGGAGCAGATGCAGGAGTACTTCAATTCATACATCGAGACATATCTGATGAGAGATGCGGTCGACGACAATGGGATTTCCAACACCGAGGGCTTTCGCAAGTTCTTGAGGGCATGTGCTGCATTTAGCGGTCAGCTATTGAATTACAACGAACTTGCCTTGTCGGCTGGAGTCTCTGGTGTAACAGCCAAGGAATGGGTAAAGGTCCTGCAATCCATGGGAATCATCACACTAATCGAACCGTATTCCACAAATGAGCTAAAGCGATTGATCAGAACTCCAAAACTATATTTCTGCGATACAGGCCTCTGTGCATTTCTCTCTTCATGGACATCAAGAGATGTGCTTATGAATGGGGCCGCATCAGGTCATTTCTTTGAAAACTATGTTGTAGGTGAATTTATAAGGAACTATGCATATGGAAAGAATCATGTCAATTTGAACTTTTACAGAGATAGGAATATGAAGGAGATAGATCTGGTCATAGAAGAAGAAGGGATTCTGCATCCAATTGAAATCAAGAAAGGCAGTTCTCCTGAGAGAAAACTTATAAACACATTCTCTGTCCTGAACGGAAATACAAAGCCGGTTGGAAATGGTGGCATCGTATGCTTGACTGATAGACCTTTCCCTCTCGATGAAAACAATTGTCTTATTCCTTCGAGTATTATCTGATGTATATTGGATTCAATTCATTGCTATCTATCTATTTCCATGAACAATCGTTTCCAATTCTGAGATTATGCGATCGATATTGAAATCATGATCGAAAATCGATTTCAATCTTTCGACCCATCGAAATTGAAATATGCGGTATTTGTGAACTGAGCTTTTCCGAACTCATTCAAAAGATAGGTTTAGCCACACTGTCTTGCACCAGTAAGAAGAAGAGGTTTCCGATTTGTCCTGCACTTCCATTCTAATAATTTCTGCATAGCAAGTCTTTTCATAATAAATAATTAACATTATTCAATCGAAAATAATTAATTCATTTTAAATATGAAATAAATTTAGCAAAAGATTTGTGCAAGGTCATGATTGTATCTGAAAAAGTATTACGTTGTATAAGCAGAATGAAAGATGAGAATGCAATTCCAGTTTATATCTATGGACAAAGAAAAGGCACCCTTTCGGATGCCAACCAGCTAGCTTGTAATCACAGTGTTCTTCAGGATGTATCCTGTATCCTTCAGCACCTTTGAAAGCTTTTCTGTATCAAGCTCGTCTTCGCTTACTACAGTGCACACTCCAGTCTTGTGGGATGACTTCACACTTCTGACCTTGAAGTTGTTCCTGATTGCGTCGTTGACATGGCTTTCGCACATCGGGCACATCATTCCATCGATCTCAAGTATCATTCGATGAAGACCATCATCCTCAATTGGTAGGGTCTCACTGCTGCAGGCCGAGCAGTGAGAACAGTTTCCACCACAGGAGTGGACCCCCTTCTTTCTATTCTTCATCTGGCAGATCACGATGGCTGCAACTACAGCCACCAGGATCATGCCGACAATAAAGGTGCCCATTACTTCACGATTCCATCAGAGAGCTTGGTTGCCTCGCTGTACTTCTTTACAAAGAGCATGTAGAGCATGCAGATCAGGGCAGCAAGTGCAAGGACAAAACCGAAGATGTTGAAGGAGCCGGTGAAGGCACCGCCGAACTGTGTGATCATGAAGGCGATGACATAGGCAAATCCACACTGATAGAGGATTGCGAACCAGGTCCACTTGGTGTTGTTCATCTCTCTCTTGATTGCACCGATGGCTGCGAAGCATGGAGCACAGAGAAGATTGAATACCAGGAAGGAGTAGCCGGTGACGGAGTTGAATGCCTCTGCGATTGCCTGGTATGCAGTAAGCTCACCAGAACCGTAGAGAATGCCCATTGTACCGACAATGTTCTCCTTGGCAACAAGACCTGTAACGGAAGCAACGACTGCCTGCCAGTTGCCCCAGCCGAGTGGAGCGAAGATCCAGGCGATGAGGCCACCGATTTTGGCAAGGATCGATGCATCGAGCTGATCCTCGGCAAGCATTCCGAAGCCCTCTTCTGTCCATCCGAAGAAGGAAAGGAACCAGATGATGATCGTGGAAAGCAGGATGATCGTTCCGGCCTTCTTGATGAAGGACCAGCCACGCTCCCACATGGACCTCAGGACATTGCCTACTGTAGGCATATGGTATGCAGGAAGTTCCATTACGAATGGAGCTGGGTTACCTGCGAACATCTTTGTCTTCTTGAGCATGATACCGGAGATGATGATTGCGGCCATGCCGATGAAGTATGCACTGGTTGCTACCCAGGCAGAGCCACCGAAAATTGCGCCGGATACCATTGCGATGAATGGGACCTTTGCACCACATGGGATGAATGTGGTCGTCATGATCGTCATACGGCGGTCACGCTCGTTCTCGATTGTCCTGCTTGCCATGACACCAGGAATGCCGCAACCGGTACCTACGAGCATTGGGATGAAGGACTTGCCGGAAAGACCGAACTTCCTGAAGATCCTGTCGAGGACGAATGCGATTCTGGCCATGTAGCCACAGGATTCGAGAATTGCAAGCAGCAGGAAGAGTACCAGCATCTGAGGAACGAAGCCGAGAACTGCACCGACACCACCGACGATACCATCGAGGATGAGTCCGGAGAGGACCTCGTTGCAGCCAACTGCCTCGAGAATTCCACCGATGATTACAGGGATACCTGGAATCCATACACCGTATGTCGAGGTATCAGGACCCTCTTCACCATACTTTTCGACCATTGCCTTGGCCTCAGCTGCCATATCAGGAGTGATCTCGATCGGCTCAGAGGTCTCGAGTGTCTCCTCGTCTACAAGAACATAGGTCTTGTCGCCAGCTTCGACAGCCTCCATGATGAGAGCACTGTCGCCGAACTCCTCTGCAGCCTCCTCATACTGGGCTGTTCCGATACCGAAGAGGTGGAAGCCATCACCGAATAGACCATCATTTGCCCAATCGGTTGCACTTGCACCGATACCGACCATTGCGATCCAGTATACGAGGAACATGACTGCTGCGAAGATAGGAAGACCGAGCCAGCGGTTGGTCACGATCTTGTCTATCTTGTCGGAAGTGGAGAGATTGCCTGCATTGTGCTTTCTGTAGCAGGACTTGAGGATGTTTGCAATCCAGATGTATCTCTCGTTGGTGATGATGCTCTCTGCATCATCGTCGAGCTCCTTCTCGGCAGCCTCGATATCCTTTCCGACGTGGTCGAGAACGGACTTCTCCACCTTGAGATTCTCAAGGACCTTCTCATCTCTTTCGAAGACCTTGATAGCATACCATCTCTGCTGCTCTTCAGGCATCGAGTGGACAACTGCCTCCTCGATATGGGCAAGTGCGTGCTCTACTACACCGGAGAAGGTGTGGCGTGGAGTTGTCTTCGTATTCTTTGCTGCAGCAATTGCATCCTCAGCAGCCTCCATGATTCCCTGACCCTTCAGAGCGGAGATCTCAACGATCTTGCAGCCAAGCTGGTTTGAAAGCTCCTTGACATCGATCCTGTCACCGTTCTTCCTGACGAGGTCCATCATGTTGAGAGCAATGACAACTGGGATTCCAAGCTCGACAAGCTGTGTTGTGAGGTAGAGGTTTCTCTCAAGGTTGGTCGCATCGACGATATTGAGAATTGCATCCGGTCTCTCGCCAACAAGGTAGTTTCTTGCGACGACCTCCTCCAGAGTATATGGAGAGAGTGAATAGATACCAGGAAGGTCTGTGACTGTGATACCCTCGTGCTTCTTGAGCTTTCCTTCCTTCTTCTCGACTGTTACGCCAGGCCAGTTTCCAACAAACTGGTTGGAACCGGTAAGACCATTGAAAAGTGTCGTCTTACCTGAGTTCGGGTTACCTGCAAGTGCTATTCTGATTTCCATACCTATCCCCCTACTCGATCTCAATCATCTCGGCATCAGCCTTTCTGAGAGAGAGTTCATAGTTCCTTACGGTCACTTCGATAGGGTCTCCAAGTGGTGCGACCTTTCTTACGTAGATCTCGACTCCCTTGGTCACCCCCATGTCCATGATCCTGCGCTTGACAGCGCCCTCTCCGTGGAGTTTCACGACCTTTACAGTCGAACCGACTTCTGCATTGCGCAATGTATTCATTAACTGCTCCTCCTGAAGCGATTTAATAGACTCTTTTCAAATCAGACCATTATTCGTCTGGCCATATCTTCATTTATGGCGATGCGCGATTCCTTGACCTTGAGAATCAGATTCCCATTGAGTGATGTGATTATGGTGACTGTTCCGCCTGCATTCAGGCCCAGATTCTCAAGGTGGTGCTTGACAGCTTCATTGCCCCCAATCTTCCTGATGATGAGCTCCTCTCCCGGATCTGCCATTAACAATGGAATCATTCTAAGCTCCTATGTTTTCTCTGAAACATAATATATGTTGCTTATGGTTAACTTTTCAAGAGGAAAATTGGACTTTAAAATAAATTTTGTTGCGAAAACGGTTTTTATAGAGCAAAATTCTACAATTCTTTGTTAAATACTGCTAACTTGAAAATTCTCTATCTGATTGTATCTACAAGAGTTGCAAATGAGAAAGATTCCTTGATTTCTCTCATTTTCTGCACCCACTCTATTTCGAATCTGTCAAATACTGGTTGCTTGCTTACCTCACCTTGCAGTTCATAATACTGATAGATTCTAATTTGAGAGGATGTATATGGGACCTGGTGAGATATTGAAGAAACTCAGAGAGGAACACCTATTAACACAGGAAGAACTTGCCAACAGAGTCAATTTGACAAGACAGACTGTAAGTCGCTGGGAGAGAGGAGATACTTGGCCCAGTACAGATACACTTGTTCTGCTTTCAAGGGAGTTCGATGTATCCATCAACACCCTGCTCGGCTCTCCAAGACGCCTATTCTGTCAGTGCTGTGGAATGCCTCTTGACGACGATGGCATGATAAGCAGGAACCCTGACGGCTCCTTCAATGAAAAGTACTGCAAATGGTGCTATTCAGATTGACATTTCGCCTATTCCGACAAGGACTCTCTTCTTGACTTCCTGCTCTCTCACATGCCAAATCCTGAGAACACTCCGGAGGAAGAGAGAGTGCAACCTCTCTTGCAGTAAGTCCATCGATTCCCTTGGCTCTTACTATTTCAAGAGCCGCATTCAATATATCTTCCTTATCGGTCTTTACTTTAGATGACAATTATTCTCCCCATTTTTCAAATGGCAATAATGATAGTGCAACAGATACAATTCTAGTTTCGATGAAGATACAACTTCAAGAGGAAAATAGTCTTTTGGTACAGCTACAAAAATCCCTTTAACGAATGCTGCCGAAACAGTATTAACGTACAGATTCACCCCAATCTATACATAAAGTAACAATTTGTTTAATTGTGTATTATAAAAGGATTTATTGAAATACAAATTATTCTTTTCCCAAGTATTCCATGCAACAATTGAGTATCCGTAAAACAAGGAGCCGATATATGAAATATGTCTGCCAGGTCTGCGGCTACATCTATGACGAAGAGAAGGAAGGTGTACCTTTTGCATCTCTTCCATCTGATTGGAAGTGTCCGCTCTGTGGGGCTGCAAAGAGCGATTTTGCACCTCAGGAGGAGAAAGCTGCTACAGAATTGCCAGTAGCTGAAATGGATGAGGAACTAAAAGAACTCACTCCAGGTCAGCTCTCGGCCCTCTTCTCGAATCTTTCACGAGGCTGCGAGAAGCAGTATATGGCAAAGGAGTCCACTCTCTTTGAGGAGATTGCTGACTACTTCTCCTCGATCTCCCCTTCCATTCCAGATCCTACAGTTGAAAAACTCTCAGCAATGCTTTTGAAGGACATCGAGGATTACAGGACGCTGAGAGCTGTCGCCGATTCCAATGCAGACCGTGGAGCTGCCAGAGTCTGCGTCTGGGGTGAAAAGGTCACTAGAATGCTCTCTTCACTTGTAACAAGATACCTTGCAGAGGGTGAGAAGATGCTGAAGGAGACCAGTGTCTGGGTGTGCACCGTCTGTGGCTTTGTATATATCGGAGAGAGTGCTCCGGCACAGTGTCCTGTCTGCAAGGTCCCTGCCTGGAAGTTCGAAGAGATTACAGAGAGGAGCAAGATATGAAGAAGGTTGCAGTAAGAAATCTGAGACTCTGTACCAAGGATTGTCTCTGCCTCTATGTCTGCCCTACCGGTGCAACCGATACAGAGGACAGTGTCATCGACATTACGAAGTGCATAGGCTGTGGGGACTGTGCGGCAGCCTGCCCAAGCTCTGCAATCAGCATGATGCCACTTGAGCTTCCACCTCAGCAGAAGAAGAGCGATCAGGTGGTCGCAGCTCTTGACAGGATGGTCCAGAGCAAGGCCGATGCAGAGAAGCTTGCACTTCAACTTGCATCAGATACAGAGCTTGAAGGTCTTGGAAGGCTGATGAAGGCAGTTGCAAAGTCAGAGCGCCTCATAGCAGAGGATCTGATGAGGGAGGCAGGCTACATGCTTCCACAGAGTGGAAATTCGCATGATATTCTCGAAAAGCTTATAGACTCTCCTCCTACTCCCGATTTCCCAGGAGAGGCAGCAGAGAAGCTTCTAAAGGATATTCCAGTCAACGACAGCAAAAAGAAGATAGAAGGAGAAAAGAGTATGGCAAAGTGGGTATGTTCAGTATGCGGTTACGTCCATGAGGGTGCAGAGCCACCAGAAAGGTGTCCAATGTGCAAGCAGCCTAGAGAAGTCTTCAAGAAGGTAGAAGAGCCAAAGAAGAATCCGTACGCAGGTACAAAGACAGAGAAGAATCTCTGGGAGGCCTTCGCAGGCGAATCGATGGCAAGGAACAAGTACACCTACTTCGCCTCTGTTGCCAAGAAGGCCGGCTATGAGCAGATAGCTGCACTCTTTCTGCAGACTGCCGACAATGAAAGAGAACATGCAAAGCTCTGGTTCAAGGCCCTGGGAGAGCTGGGAGATACTGCAGAGAATCTTCTGCATGCAGCCGAAGGCGAGAATGCAGAGTGGACCGATATGTACGATAGAATGGCGAGAGAGGCCGAGGAAGAGGGCTTTACAGAGCTTGCTGCCCAGTTCAGAGGCGTTGCAGCCATCGAGAAGCTTCACGAGGAGAGATACAGAGCACTTTTGAAGAATGTCGAGACTATGGCAGTCTTCAAGAAGAGCGGAGTTACCATCTGGGAGTGCAGGAACTGCGGCCACGTTGTAGTCGGAACCGAAGCTCCGGAAATCTGTCCGGTCTGCAAGCATCCACAAGCATATTTCGAAGTCAGGAAAGAGAATTACTGATCTTCGTGAACCCCATTATGAAGTAGCCTGTACATAATGTATGGGCTGCTTCTCTTTTTCAGATATCCCTGTCGAGAATCAGGATCTCGCTCTTCTCATCGGATGCGATATTTATGAATCTCTCGTACTCTCTGAGCACATCGGCGATTATCTCCTCCTTCTCAAGGTGCTGGATGTCGTTTCCACTTCTGCCACTGTTGTAGTAGCTGACAGGAATATATACATCAGACTCTGGAGTCGGTGCATTGTCCTCGTCGATTACATACTGCGAGACTTCCAGGCGCTCTGCCATCACTCCATACTTGAAGTTCCTGAGGCTCTCGTAGCGGATTAGAAGCTCTATCGATATAGGACCGGCCTTCCCCTCCCTTATTTCCACTTCCACGCCCTTTTCTCCAAAGGCCTCCTTCAGCTCCTCGAAGGCTGGACGGACATTGCTGTCGATGAAGGCCCTGACATCGCTCTTCTTTGTGAACTGCAGTATCTGGTTGAGGTAGTCCTTCCACCTTGAGGAGTCCCAGACGTGGCTTCCATAGGGGAGCTTGCTCTGATGGTAGACAATATCTATCTTCAGTGCCCTCCAGAGACAGAAGCAGAGGAGGACCATCACAAACCCGAATGGAAGTGCCGAGACAAGGGTCATGGTCTGAAGCGCCTCGAGGCCTCCGATTCTCAAAAGCAGCAGTGAAAGAACGCCCATCATGACGCCCCAGAAGATGTTCTGCCAGACTGGGGTCTTTCCCCTATTCTTGCTTGCAATGCTGTTCAGGACCATTATTCCAGAGTCAGCTGAGGTGACGAAGAAGACTGCGATCATAAGAACGGCAAGGGCACAGAGCAGCTTGGCAAAGGGAAAGAGCTGCAGGAAGTAGAAGAGAAGAGAATCCGGGTCGCCTACAAGTGCCGACAGAGCACCTGAGGCAACATTCTGATCCATCCAGATTGCACCCCCACCGAATATTGTCATCCAGATGAATACGAACAGAGTCGGAACGAAGATTACAACAAGGATGAACTCCCTTATGGTCCTACCCTTTGATATCTTTGCAATGAAAAGACCAACAAAGGGAGCCCAGGAGATCCACCAGGCCCAGTACATTATTGTCCAGCTGGTAAGCCAGGTCTTTCCTTCACTCTCGAAGGTGAAGGTCATGAAGGTCCTTACCAGAAAACCTGAGAAGTAATCTCCCATAGCCTCGCTTAGGGCTCCAAGCAGGTGCACAGTCGGACCAAAGGCCAGGATGAAGAACATGAGAATCACAGCGAGCATCATATTGAGTTCACTCAGTATCCTTACTCCCTTGTTGACACCTGAGCTGGCCGATATTACAGCAATCGAAAGGACAACGAAGACTATCAGAGACTGCCAGATGAAAGAGTTGTCGGGGAGTATTCCAAGGTATACAAGACCCGAATTGAGCTGTACTACTCCAAAGCCAAGAGATGTAGTGATACCGAAGAAGGTACATGAAAGCGCAAAGATATCGATGGTATCGCCAAGCTTTCCATTTATCCTGTTCTTTATAAGTGGATAGAGTCCACTCCTCATGGCAAGAGGGAGACGGTAGCGGTATGAGAAGTATGCAAGAATCAGACCCATTACAGCATAGATGCCCCACGCATGGATTCCCCAGTGCATGAACGTCGAGAAGAGCGCCTCCTTCTCTGAGTGGCCCATCGATGCAAGCGGTGGATTCACATAGTGCGAAAGAGGCTCGGCAACTCCAAAGTACATAAGACCGATGCCCATTCCTGCAGAAAAGAGCATGGCGACCCAGGCTATGAAGCTGTGCTGTGGTTTTGCATTGTCTGCTCCAAGCCTTATATTCCCTGTCCTTCCAAGGGCAAGGACTGCCAGGAAGACAAGGAAGAAGATAACAAAGAATATGTAGAGCCAGCTCAGGTTGTCGTATAGAAAGTTCTGTATTCTTTCGAGAAATACTGCAGTATCTTCTGGAAAGATTCCGCAGAAGAGAGAGAGCAAGAGAAGGACAGCAATGCCCGGAAAGGCCACTGAGCGGGTAAAAGTTGTAGTTGGACGCCTCATCAGCTAAACTCCTGGAAAAATATCGTCAGTATGCTAAGTTCTGCAGCGTCAACTTGAATAAATAAAGGTTGCATCTCAAAGTCACGAAAATGATAGGAGGAGTTTCACCCCCAGGGACCTGGTGCCGGCATTCACTTGATAAAGGAGACTGGATGCTGAATATATCAGGCTACAGGAACTATCATTCTACTGCTGAACAAATTAAATACCAGGAAAGATATTAACCTATTTTCATGAAAAAATCAAAAGGTGGGTAATTCTATCTGCTCAGTTGATATCAATGCAGAAAGAAAAGAACAACAGAGAACTTCTGTGCAATATCCATTCTTCTTTCGATAGTCATTCCCATGGGATAATAATGGACAAATAACTACATCCTATCCTGTGACAATGCAGAAATCTTGAACGGATATATACGTGCATTTCCCGAAAATATGCAAAGGAAAATACAGTTTATATAACGATTTTACTGAAAGTCTAGAATATTGTTATTCTTTAACTGTTTGATTTAAAAGAAATAATCCTGGGAAAAAAATATTTTTAACAATATTTGCTTATATTGGATAAATAGCATAAAATTAATTTTGCTCTTGTTGTTGGGCAAGGGCTTACTATGGTTATTCATCACAAAGGTGAAGAAAGAATATTTCAATAAAGGAGAAAATGACATGAAGAAGACTCTTGTTGTTTTGTTGATTCTGATCTGTGCTGTTTCCTTCGTTTTTGCAAACGGAAGCAAGGAAGCTGCTCCTGCAAAGGCAGAATCCGCACCAGCTGAAAAGGCCAATGATTTCCATATCGGTGTCGTAACCGGTACTGTATCCCAGTCCGAGGATGACCTTCGCGGTGCAGAGGCTCTCATTGCAGAGTACGGTGCTGTACAGAATGGTGGAATGATCCAGCACGTCACATATCCAGACAACTTCATGGAAGAGGCAGAGACCACGATCAGTGTCATCGCAGGTCTTGCAGATGACCCAAAGATGAAGGCAATCATCGTCAACCAGGCTGTTCCTGGCACAACCGAAGCTTTCAGAAGAGTCAAGGAGAAGAGAAGCGACATCATCTGTATCGCAGGTGAGGCTCACGAGGATCCAGCAGTTATCGAGTCCTCCTCCGATCTTGTTGTCCAGAACGACTTCGTTGCACGTGGCTATCTCATCATCCACACCGCTCACGAGCTTGGTGTAAAGACCTTTGTCCACATCTCATTCCCAAGACACCTCTCCTACGAGTCCATGAGCCGCAGAGTTGCAATCATGAAGGCTACCTGTGAAGAGCTTGGCATGACCTTCGCAATGGAAACCGCTCCAGACCCAACATCCGACGTAGGTGTTGCAGGTGCTCAGCAGTACATCCTCGAGAACGTTCCAGCATGGGTCGACAAGTATGGCAAGGATACCGCATTCTTCTGTACAAACGACGCTCATACAGAGCCACTTCTCAAGCAGCTCCTCGCTTGCGGCGGCTACTTCATCGAAGCTGACCTTCCTTCCCCACTCATGGGATATCCTGGAGCTCTCGGCATCGACCTCTCTGCTGAGGCAGGCAACTTCCCAGCAATCCTGAAGAAGGTCGAGGATTCCATCAAGGAAAAGGGTGGCGCTGGCAGATTCGGTACCTGGGCATACTCCTATGGTTACACCACCACCGCTGGTCTCGGACAGCACGCAATCAACGTTCTCAAGGGCGAGAGCGAGCTGATGAAGATGAGCGACATCATGAAGGCATACGGCAAGTATACCCCAGGTGCAAAGTGGAACGGCAGCCTCTACACCGATATCGGAACTGGCGTAAGAGCAAAGAACCACGTCCTCATCTATCAGGATACATACATCATGGGCAAGGGCTACATGAATGCTACCTCTGTCGAGGTTCCAGAGAAGTTCTTCACAATGAAGTAAGACCCTGCCTTTGGCAGTTGAAGGGGGAGTTTCCTCCCCCTTCAGTTTGTTTCAAGTGGAGTTTTTGCCTCTGCTTTCTTTTTAAAGAAGATAGAAGCAACAACCCCAAACATGAGGAAAACAGACAGATGAATGAACAAAGTACACCCATCCTGGAGATGAAGCACATCAGCAAGGACTTCTTCGGAAACAAAGTCCTTCAGGATGTCAACTTCACACTTCATGAGGGCGAGATTCTTGGTCTTGTCGGTGAAAATGGCGCAGGAAAGTCCACTCTTATGAACATCCTCTTCGCCATGGATTCAATCAAGAACACCGGCGGTTACGGTGGCGAAATGCTTATTGATGGAGAAGTAGTCCACTTCGAATCCTCTCTCGACGCTCTCAGGAAAGGTATTGGCATGGTCCACCAGGAGTTCTCACTGCTCCCAGATTTCACAGCAACGGAGAACATCGTACTCAACAGGGAGCCTCAGAAGGCAAGTCTTCTCTCCGACCTCTTCGGAGACAGGATGAACACCCTGGACAGAAAGCAGATGGAAAAGATCGGACAAAGGGCAATCGACCGTCTCGGAGTCCCTCTCGATGCCCAGATGCCAGTCTCGCAGATGCCAGTTGGGCACAAGCAGTTCACGGAAATAGCCCGTGAGCTTTCAAAGGATGATGGAGAGGATGTCGAGCACAAGATCCGCCTTCTCGTTCTAGATGAACCGACAGCAGTCCTTTCCGAGAAGGAGGCAGAGAACCTCCTTGCTGCCATGAAGAAGCTTTCAAGCGAAGGCGTTGCAATCATCTTCATCAGCCATCGTCTTCAGGAGATCATCGACGTCTGCGACTCGATCATGGTAATGAGGGATGGAAGGATCATCCAGAAGGTCGAGAACAGAAATGTCAATATCAGTGATATCGCAAACTGGATGGTCGGCAGAGAGGTCGATGTATCCCAGATAGAACATAGGGATTTCGACTATCAGAAGACTCCGATCGACCTTTCGATCCGCCATCTCTGGGTAAATATGCCTGGCGAGATCGTCCGCGATGTAAACCTCGATGTCTACAAGGGAGAGATTCTCGGTATCGGAGGTCTTGCAGGCCAGGGAAAGCTCGGAATACCGAATGGTGTCATGGGCCTCTACCCTGCCGGTGGCTCTGTCACATTCCAGGACAAGGCTCAGCTGCTCAACTCTCCCAGATCCCTTCTTGACAGCGAGTTTGCATTCGTAAGCGAGGATAGAAGAGGAGTTGGACTTCTTCTCGACGAGTCTCTTGAGTGGAATGTCTCATTCGGTGCAATGCAGGTCAAGGAGCTCTTTCTCAAGAAGTATGGCCCTGTCAAGTGGAGAGACCAGAAGGCGATCGAGGAGATTACAGACCACTATATCAAGAGTCTGCAGATCCGCTGTACCTCATCCAAGCAGCATGCGAAGGAGCTCTCGGGCGGCAACCAGCAGAAGATCTGCCTTGCAAAGGCCTTTGCGATGAATCCAAAGATTCTCTTCGTCTCCGAGCCTACCCGCGGTATCGATATCGGTGCAAAGCAGCTGGTACTCAGTGTTCTCAGGGAGTACAACAGAGTCCATGGAATAACGATCATCATGGTCTCAAGTGAGCTCGAGGAGCTTAGAAGCATCTGCGACAGGATTGCAATCGTAACTGACGGAAAGGTCAGCGGCATTCTGCCTGCAACTGCTCCCAGCTCCGAATTTGGCCTCTTGATGGTCACAAAAGGGAGTGGCAAATGAACAGAATAATGGATTTCGTACATAAGGCAGGACTTCCGAGAATAATCATCGGACTATTCCTGCTTGCACTGTTCGTGATCGCTCCATTCGTGGGCGTTAGGCTGGATATCAGCTTCACGAATGTAATGAATCGCTTTGGCATGAACTGCGTCATGGTCCTTGCAATGGTCCCTATGATCCACTCGGGCTGTGGTCTGAACTTCGGCCTTCCACTTGGAATCATCTCAGGCCTGCTCGGTGCAACGATGTCAATCGAGTTCGGCTTTTCTGGAATGCTCAGCTTTATAATGGCAATACTCTTCTCGACTCCATTTGCTCTCATTGCAGGCTTTGGATATGGAAAGCTCCTCAACAAGGTCAAGGGTGGCGAGATGATGATCGCAACCTACGTTGGCTTCAGCTCTGTTGCCTTCATGTGCATGATGTGGCTGCTGTTGCCCTACCATAACCCGACCATGGTCTGGGGCTATGCAGGCAGAGGTCTCAGAACGACAATCAGTACAGAGGGCTACTACCTCCACGTACTCAACGACCTTCTTTCTCTGAAGATTACTCCGGACCTTGTTGTTCCAACTGGAATGTTCCTCTTCTTTGCACTGCTTGCCTTCCTCATGTGGGCATTTCTACATACAAAGACCGGCACTGCAATGACAGCAGTAGGGTCCAATCCGATCTTCGCACGTGCAAGTGGCATCAACGTTGATGGAATCAGGACGCTATCTGTCATCATGTCCACCTGGCTCGGTGCAGTCGGTATCCTTGTCTATGAGCAGAGCTTCGGCTTCATCCAGCTGTATATGGGACCATTCTACATGGCACTTCCTGCTGTCAGTGCAATCCTTATCGGTGGTGCAAGCGTCAACAAGGCCTCGATCACCAACGTCATCGTAGGCACATTCCTCTTCCAGGGAATCCTTACAATGACTCCTTCGGTAATGAACTCTGTCGTTCATACCGATATCTCTGAGGTCGTACGTATCATAGTCTCCAATGGCATGATACTCTACGCACTTACCAGAAAGTCGGAGGTGGCAAGATGAAGAATCTGAATATTTCCAGAAAGGAGAAGGCAAAGCGCTTTGTCGAGAACAACACTGTTCCTATTCTCTTCGTTATAATCTGTGCAATCGGTATCCCGCTCTCCGGCTACTCGATGAACTATCTTGTAAACGAGATCTTCGTGAGACTTTCGAGGAACTCCTTTCTGATCCTCTCGCTTCTCATTCCGATCATGGCAGGCATGGGACTCAACTTCGGCATGACTTTGGGTGCAATGGCAGCCGAAATCGGCCTTATCGTCATCTGCAACCTCGGTGTCGTTGGAATTCCGGGAATGATACTTGCAGCCGTCATCTCAACTCCGATCTCGATCTTCCTGGGCTGGATGTGCGGAAACCTCTTGAATATGGCCAAGGGAAGAGAGATGGTCACAAGCTACATCATCGGCTTCTTTGTAAATGGTGTCTATCAGCTGGTAGTTCTCTATATGATGGGTTCCATCATCCCGATTGCAAATGCTTCCCTGGTCCTTTCCAGAGGATATGGCATCAGGAACACTGTAAACCTCACTGGAATCAGGAAGCACCTTGACAATCTCATCCCGATCAGGATTGCAGGCGTAAGCATCCCATTTGCAACCCTCATCGTGATCGCCCTTCTCTGTCTTTTCATCCTCTGGTTCAGAAAGACAAAGCTCGGACAGGACATGAGAGCTGTAGGTCAGGATCTTGAAGTTGCAAGAGCTTCCGGCATCAAGGTCGAGAGAACAAGGATCATCTCGATCATCATGTCCACAGTCTTTGCTGGCTACGGTATGATCATATACCTGCAGAACATCGGAACCCTCAATACCTACAACAGTCACACACAAGTCGGTATGTTCTCGATCGCTGCCCTGCTTGTCGGTGGTGCATCGGTTGCAAAAGCAAACATCAGGAATGTATTCTTGGGTGTAATCCTCTTCCATCTGATGTTCGTTATCTCTCCTATGGCCGGAAAGAACCTCATCGGAGAGGCTCAGCTCGGTGAGTACTTCAGAGTATTCGTATCCTACGGAGTAATCACAGTAAGTCTCGTGCTCTATGAAGTGAGAAAGAAGAGAGAGCTCTCGTACGAAGGTGACGAGCTTGCTGCAGAGCAGAAGGAGGAGAAGTGATGAATAGACGACTCATAGTCAGAGCTGCAGCTATCCTCCTGGTTCTCCTGCTTGCAATCTGTATGTATCTTATCGGAAGACAGCATACTATCCTTGTCGACAATAAATCGGTCGAAGGAGGTCCAAAGGCGCTCCAGGAAATCGAAGTTGCAATCGACAAGCAGGATTCTATGGAACTCTATCCACGAGACAGGGACCAGTACATCGTAACAGGTCAGAGCCACACACTTCATGTGAAGTACACAGACTCCAACTGGAACGAGATAGACAAGGTCATCAAGTTCAAGGTTCCTGCCAAGAACGACATGTACATCATATCGCTTCCAAAGCTTGCACAGAATCCGGATGCACCTCAAAGCGAATGGCTGGAGGTCTTCATCTCGATGGCAGTGCAGAGCGATGCAGGCTCTGAAGAGCCGGTAGTGAGCGAAGATCCATCTGCAATCCTCTGATAGCATGGAGTCGGCCTTCCTGGACCGGCTCCTTCTTTTTACTCCTTCATCTGAGCACTCCTTCTCCTCTTCAATTGCATTCTCTGTTTTCAATGGATTACAATGGATTTCATGAAGCAGATTGATGTAAAGGATATTGAGAATATCGCTATTGGACAGGTCGAGAACAGGGAGGCTGGCACAGGCTGTACTGTTTTCATTGCTCGAAACGGAATGAGAGCAGGCCTCAGTGTGCAGGGCGGAGGCCCTGCATCGCGCGAAAGCCAGCTTCTCAATCCTCTTATGTCGGCACAGTACATTCACGGTATCGTTCTTGCAGGAGGAAGTGCCTTCGGCCTCAATGCAGCAAATGGTGCAATGCAGCTTTTAGAAGAGCGCGGCATAGGTTTCGATGTCGGTGTGACCAGAGTCCCTCTGGTCTGTCAGGCAGACCTCTTCGACCTCACTGTCGGAAGCACATCGATCCGCCCGGATGAGAGCATGGGTCTGGAAGCGACGAGACTTGCTCTCGAAAGTCCCAACTACAGAGATGGAAACCATGGTGTCGGCTGTGGCTGTACAGTTGGAAAGATCCGAGGAATGGAGCATTGCATGAAATCCGGTATCGGAAGCTATGCAATGCAGATCGACAATCTTGTCATTGGAGCTGTCGTTGCAGTCAACTCTCTTGGTGATGTATTCGACTACAGGAACAGAGAGATGCTTGCAGGACTTCTTGGCGATGACAGGAAGAGTCTTTCAAGCACAGTCGAATTCATGAAGAGAAGCATCGATGTCAACGAGAACAAGTTCGTTGGCAATACAACACTTTCTGTCGTCATGACGAACGCATACTTCGAGAAGACACAGCTGTGCAAGATAGCCCAGATGGCGCACGATGGGTATGCACGAAGCATCGAGCCTGTCCACACCTCTGCTGATGGTGACAGCATATTCGCAGTCTCTGTTGGAGATGTGAAGGCAGACCAGGACCTCGTCGGAACTCTCTCTGCCGAGGCTGTGAGCGAAGCAATAATTGCAGCAACAAAAAATGCAGAGTCAGCCTATGGCTACCCTGCATATAGAGATATAAATCGACACATATCAGGATCACACATCCATAGAATTACATCATAGCAAGCTGCTAATTCAAATGAATGCTTCTCTTCCGCGTGTGGCTGATAATGCCAGCCCGGGAAAAAAAATTTGGTATAACCGTGAACTTCGAGAAATGACGAGAAAAGAGCTTGGAGAAAAGCTCGGTATAAAGGCCGGAGGTGTACAGAATCTCGAAGGCCGGAATAATGCCATCGAAGAGATTGCCCTCTCCTGTTGTGAGCTTTGCACAGAAGCCATCATTGTACTTTAAGATTTCGCGAAAAGAAACAATATCTTAAAATACAAATTTAAAATATGACCGATGCGCGTATATTCTTAAATTGCGAATCCTGGCATCACTATTTGGCACTTAAGGCGGTATTATTCAGGGGATTTGAAAAAGATACAGGCTTAACTGCTATTTAACGCGAGGAATCAGCCGTTATATCTATTCTGCTCTTCTCCATGTCCCATAATCCGGTCTCGATTGCATTTTTGCATTTTTCTTCTCCTCCAACTCCTACAAATCCCGAAAACGCCTTAATTTTCAGCTCCCCGGCATTTTCTCCGTATAAGAAACCAGGATGAAAAATCCAAATAATTCTGAAGGAGGAAATGCACTATGAACCTTTTTGAAACTGTTAAAGCAAGTGTCAGCGTGCCGGAGGCTACCAGGGCATACGGGCTTACCGTGACCCGCCATAACATGGCCCGGTGTCCCTTCCACGATGACCGCCATCCTAGCCTTAAGCTCAATCCGGACTTCTATTACTGCTTCGGATGCGGAGCGAAGGGTGATGTGATCGACCTGGTTGACAGGCTTTTTAATCTTAGCCCTTATGAGGCGGCCTGGAAGATCGCGGAGGATTACGGCATCGATCCGGGTAAGCCGCCGGAAGTCGCTGCACTTGCAAAACCCAGGCACCCGATGATCAGGGCGTTCCGTGATGATGAACGCTACTGTCAGCGGGTGCTTTGTGATTATCTGCATCTTCTGGAGGACTGGAAGGTGCATTATGCTCCCACTTCGATGGAAGAAGAGCCCGATGATCGGTTCGTGGAAGCCTGCCAGATGCTCTCCTATATCGAATATCTGGCAGATATTTTTAAGCTGCTCATGGTGGATGACGATATGGATATGAGTGCGCTGACTAAGACGAACTATATCAAATCCATTGTCACTTCCGAGTGCCAGATGGATGTCGAACGGAAAGGCATCCAGAGTTATCAGAGCCTCCTGTATGTCCGATTCCTTTGCTTTGGGAACGGAGCCCTTACCGCACTTCACGATCGGTCTGACGGGTTCTTTAGACGGCAGATCGTAATCACCACGAAGGACAAGCCGGAAGGCCGTGTTGACAATCCCTATCTTGTCGAAAAGTTGATCGCGGAAAAAGAGAGTATCTTTCTTTGGTGGCTGGAGGGACCTAAGCGGCTTGTCGCCAATGATTACCGGTTTACCATCAGTGGCCGGTCAAAGGACAACATCGATGCTATTGTGAAGGACGCGAACAGCATCCTGGAATTTCTGGCATCCGAGGGGTACCTCTCTTTCCATGAAGACAGTAAGGCTGCGACCTGCGATCTGTATGCGGCTTATAAGGAATGGTGTGATGACAAGGCGATAGAATATGCGGCATCAGGAACGATGCCGCACTCGATTACTCGTTCTCTATCACGAGAGATACATCACTGAAGGTAACAGAGCAGTTTCTCACTGCATAGAAACCTGCATAGATATTATCTGAATCGATGCCTGTGAGTGCATAGTCGAAGCCTGCAGATACTGTCTCAGGTCCATAGGTAAGAGCAAAGCCCTCCTTGGTTCCCACGATTTTGAGGTCGACCTCTGTACCGGCCGAAAGCTCGATTGCATTTACAGGTGGCTCGCCTACCAGTGAACTGCTCTTTCTTCCGAAGTTGACGATCTTGCCCTGGTTGCGAACGCCTGCAGCAACATAATCTCCCATTGTGGAAGCAACATACTTGTCGATGTAGAGGTCGTCACGGACCATGAGACCGAAGGAGACCTGGTTGTTGGCAGCGAAGCCTTCGATCCTGGCCTTTGCACTCAGAGTGAACCTGGTACCGACTGGAAGCTTTGTATAGTAGAAGATCATGCCATCGCTTCCGCTTGCGATCTTTCCACAGTTCTTGTTGACAGTCAGTGTGATCGCATCGCCATCTATTACAGCCTGGAAGTTGTCCTGGTTTATCTTGTTGGCTCCACCGACATCGCCGAAGACGCTTCCATGCCAGACGTTTCCACTTCTGTCCGTGTAGACTGGCCACTGTACACCTGCAATCTCATCATCGCTAGGAGCCTTGTAGTCCACGACAGTGTATTCCGGATTCACAGAGGCCTGGAAGAACTCGTCATAGGTTGGCTTCTCCTTTCTGAGCGAATATCTGTAGAGCTCTGGAGCACCCTCCTTGGAGAGGACGGAGATAAGGTAGGCGTTGAGCTTTGCACCATAGACATTCGTATGTGTCTGATCGAGACCGGTCGCGACCAGCGTCTTTCCATCGGAGGCATACTTTGCACCTGTGAAGGAGTGGAGATACTGTGCACTCTCGCCAAGTGCGACATTCTCCTCGATTGTGGCCTTTGTAAGGTCTATAAGCCCGATCGTCACACCCTCCTGTCTCAGCTGGGTCACCATATCGATGATGGCCTTTGCATAGTCGCCACCCTTGAAGGTCTTCTCTCCGATGGTCACATCGGTAGTCCTGTGACCGCTTGCACTGTCGTAGCTTTCAGCTGTATTGGCGGTAGTGAGACGTGCAATCGGAGTACAGACTACAGGAATGACATTCCTTTCCAGAGCTGGCCTGATGTAGTTTTCATAGAGGCTGTTCGAAAAGCTTCCCTCTGTCCTGTAATCACCATTCGGATCGGTATATCTGGCCTCTTCGCTCTTCTCGTCGTTGTGTCCGAAGCCGATTACAAGGAAGTTCTCGGTCTCAGCATCGCCAAGTGCTGGAATGGATGCAGAACCATCCATCAGGACAGCATAGTCGTTCATCCTGGTGTAGTCCTTGCTGGAGGCACCGGAGTGGGCCAGATTGTAGCAGGTTACATTGAAGTAGCTTGAAAGCTCCTCACCGTAGCCCTCTCTTGGAATGTAGTACTTGTCCTTGAATGGAGATACTGTAGAGTCTCCAACGACCCATACAGTTGCCTCGAGCTGGCCCCAGGCAAAGCCTCTGGCACCTGCACCTACCTCACTTCTTGCCTTGTCAGAGAGAAGCAGCAATCCATGCATGTCTATAGATCCATCCTCGTTTCTTGCTGGAGCAATCGATGTGTCGAGGCTTTCGAACCAATCCTCGCTGACAACTGTTCCTGCAGTATTTGCACTCTGCTTCTTCTCGCTGTCCCAATAGTAGTTGGAAACACCGTAGACTACAGAGCTGTTCTGTCCCTGGAGAGAGAGTGTCTCGGCCAGATTCTTGTATTCACCACTTCTGAAGCTGATTATTCCATTAGCTTCGAAGCCTGTTGTTGCACCCTTGTTGCCTGTGTACATGGCAACGTTGTAGCTTCCGTTGTTGTAGGAGGTACAGTTGTAGGCCTTGATATCGGAGCAGGAGTTGGAGTCGATGCCCTTTGTCCTGTTCTCGTAGGCTATCGAGTTGATGAGCGTGTGTCCACCAGGTAGGCTGGAGCCGCCCATCTTGAAGCCGTTTCCGTTTCCTGCGACCATCTCGATGCCAGGTCCAAAGGAAAGATTTCCATTGTCATCGCAGGTGATATCTGCAAACTGGAACTTCTTCTCAGTGGAACCCTCCTTGACCATCAGATAGCCATTTCTGTATGTGAGGCTATTCTTGATGGTGACCTTTCCGATCGTACCAGTAGAGACCTTTGCAAAGAGGTCCCAGCCATCATCGGCATTGTATGCGGAGATACAGCCATCGAAGAGATTGCCCTCTCCTGTTGTGAGCTTGGCACAGAAGCCATCTGCATCCTCAAGTGCCTTGTCCGCATTGTTGATGGAGGTACAGTTCCTGATGGTGTTGTATGCTGGCCAGAACTCCTTTGGATCCTTCGAGTCTCCACTTACAGTGAGACCGGAGGTCCCGTTGTTGTAGAAATTGACGCGCTCGAGTGTGCAGTAGTCTCCACCAAGCTGCATGCCATGCTTCTGATTTGCAGTAGCTGTCACATTGATCCTGGAGATGTTCCAGTAGTTGCCCCAGAGCTTGAAGCCCATTCCGCTTCTGCCGAAATCCATTGTTGCGAACTTTCCATCAGCTGTCGTTACAGTGATAGGAGCTTCAGCAGAGCCATCCCTGCCCCTGCTTACTGTGATGCCCTTTTCGGAAAGGTCGTAGACACCACTCTCAAGGAGAACAGTCTGGCCCGGAGCGACAAAGGCAAATGCACTTTCGACATCTACAGCATCTTCAGGTGAGGTACCACCGTTGGAGGCACTTCCATTAGGAGATGCATAGATAGAACCTTCCTTGCCGATGCTTCTTGCAGTTACCTTCTGGCCGAAGGTGACAGTTTCGTAGCTTGAAAGCTTTTCGAAGATACTGAAGACGAAATCTGGATTTGGAGTGAACTCGACCTTCACATCGTTCTCGCCCTCTTGAATATCGAAGGAGGCAAAGCTCTGGATGCCACCCTTTACCTCGACACTCTCACAGACGACCTTGTCGCCGCAGTATACCTTGGCAGTACCGTCTGCATTGGTCCTGAAGACGAGATTGTAATTGCCAACTGGAGAGGTCTCAGAGCTGAGGACAGCAGCTGAAAGGTCGACATAGGTAGTTGGCTGTGGCTTCCAGCCCTCTGCATTCCAGCTGGAGGTCGTGAACTTGATGTTGCTGAAGGTAGCATTGAGGCCTCTTGCAACAACGAGGGAGACGTAGGCTGCATTGCCCTCCTGGAATGTCAGTGGATCATTGAGCTCTGAGTAGCTCTTTACAGTGGTATTGTCCCTGTTCTTTGCAGGAATGTAGTAGGTGTAGGAGCCGATTTCTTCGTTCGTCTCGAGGTCATACTGCTTTGCAATATATGCGTAGTCGGTCTTCTCAAGACTTACTCTGTAGGTCTTTCCTGCCTCTACCTTCCTGTTGTTTCCGTCCTTGTCCTTGAACCAGCCGACTCTTGTCGAGACGATATCATTGGCATCGGAGGCCTCAGGTGTATAGATACCTGTGTAGCCACGGAAGCCGATCGTTGCAGCAGTCTCAGGAGTTGGGAGCTTGGTAGCTGTTACGGATACGAGGTTTGCCATCCAGTTTCCAGAGACACCCTGCTGTCCAAGAGAGTCCCTTGCCATAAGGGCAAAGCCCTCCTGACCATCGAGGGTCGGGTTGATCTGGTCGACTGTGACATCGGCCTGGAGGAAGAAGTTGGTTGTTGTCGGATCGATTACTGTGTAGTAGTAGCTTCCGCCATCAGCCGGGGAGTCTGCGACGAACTTTCCACCCTTCTTCTCGATTGTTCCATCGCTCTTGAATGTTGCAGAGGAGAGTGTTACCGGCTCTTCAATGCCTTCGCCACTCTTTGCAAGGAAGTTCCTGTTGTCACCGACTGAAACACCGAAGAATCTGAACTCCCAGTCGTGCTTCTCAGAAGCAGCAGAAGAGACCTCTTCGACCTTCTCGACTGTCTCTACGACATCAATAGTGAAGACTCTTGCGCCTCTCTTGTACTCCTCGTGAGCTGGGGAGACGATTCTGTAGGAACCAGCTTCAAGTGTATAGGTAAGGGTCTGTGGAGAAGTTCCATGGACGATTTCAACACCTTCATTGTTCTTAACTGAAGCGCCCGATGCATCGATGATTGCAATTGCTGAGTCGTTGCTTCCACCGTTGCTGGAGACGACGAGCTTTACATCGGCCTTGCCTGTGACTGTGAAGTCGATGGAGCTTGAGAGAGCCTTGCCGACCTCAACAGAGGTGACACCCTTCTCCTCCTTCCATCTCTTTGCAACCTTGCCAGTTGTCCTGAAGTAGCCAGTCTGTTCTGTGTCTATTGCAGCACCTTCGTCGATAGCTTCCTTGTCAGCAGTGGCTGTAAGTGTAGAAATTGAGAAGGTATGTGTCTCTTCAACAAAAGAGCCCTTCACCTCTTCAGCTACAGGTGCGACCACTTCTGCTTCAGAAGCTTTCTCTTCGACAGGAACAGCTACCTCTACAGGTAAAGCCTCCTTTGCATTCGAGCCCTTCTGCTCGACTATTGTTACGAATAATGGGTTTTCTGCAGGTTTTTCATTAGCACCCATCGAGAATACTATTCCCAGAGTACAGAAAAGCAACAGAACAACTGAACTGAACTTTTTCATCAGAGTTCTCCCTCCTGAAAGTTTTTCGATATCTACCTAGTATACTTATACCATAAAGGGGGGAATTGTTTGTAATCAAAATCAGTAGATTCTACGATATTAGCAGCAATCTTTCAGAAAATAAGATGTAATTGGACAGAGTGCAGCAGACCTCTTTACGAGTAGGTCCTGATTATCTGCTCCGCAATCTCCTTCTTGGATGTACAGTAGTCCATCGCCTGCTTCTCTATATAGCGGTGGGCCTGGGGCTCATCCATCTTGAGAACGGAGATCAAAAGCCACTTTGCACGGTTCACGACCCTTATCTCCTGCATCTTCTCCTCGAAGGAAAGTGTCTTCTTCTCAAGCTTTCTGAGCCGTTCTCTCATTGCGGACATCCATGAAAGCGCATGGGTCAGTGATATCCTGTTCACAGGCTTTGAAAGTGTAAGCACTCCTGTACCGAAGAGCTGGTCATTGATGTTCTCTTCCAGTTCTGGTCGCACGAACATCAATACTACAGAGCCCGTGGAGGATACTGCATCGATTGCAAAACGGATGCCGATATCATCTGGAAGCGGTGAGTTTATGATGAGAAAATCGTAGCTGTGCTCGCTCCACTCTCTCTTTGCCGAGGAGATGCTCGAGACAAAGCGAAGTGGATAGTAGTGGCTCATGGGCATGAGGATAGACAGGGCAGAGTTCATACTCTCCCCTGCAGATACAATGAGAACACTGTATACCCTCTCCCTGAGCTCCATGGACTTTTACCTTATGCGCCGAGATAGATAGAGATTATCTCTGCTGGGATATGGGACTTGATGAAATCGCTCTTAGCAGAGATACTGCACGCCTCTTCGAAAGAAGAAGGAAGCTCCTCGTACTTTGAAAGGATATCCTTTCCAGCTGTGAAGAGGTTGATATCCGAAGGCTCTGGAAGAGAAAGCCCCTTCTCGATTCCCTCGAGTCCTGCGTAGATCAGAAGAGCGAATGCAAGGTATGGATTTGCAGTCGGATCCGGGCTTCTCAGCTCGGCCCTTCTGTACTCGCCTACTGCAGCTGGAATACGAACAAGTGGAGAGCGGTTCTCCTTGGACCAGGAGACGTACCTTGGAGCCTTGTAGCTTCCAAGTCTTCTGTAGGAACCCTCACTTGGATTGAGGAAGGCTGTCATCTCCCTGACATGGGAAAGGATTCCGGCGATCATGCTCTCGAAGACCTTCTCATCTGAGAGAGGAAGTATGGACATGTTGATGTGGAAACCGTTGCCTGGAGCATCCTCGATAGGCTTTGCAGAGAAGTCTGCGACCATTCCGTTGTTGTAGGAGACTGTCCTTACTACTCTCTGGAAGGTCATGGCGTTGTCAGCTGCGACCAGGGCATCAGCGTAGCGGAAGTCGATCTCGTTCTGGCCTGGCCCCTCCTCATGGTGGGAGCTTTCCGGATGGATGCCCATCTGCTCAAGGGTAAGACAGACCTCACGCCTAATATTCTCCCCCCTGTCATCTGGAGCGATATCCATATAGTGGGCCCTGTCGCAGGGAATCGAGGTAGGAGCACCAAGCTCGTCCTGCTTGAAGAGGTAGAACTCCTGCTCGGAGCCGAAGGTGAACTCATACCCACGCTTCTTTGCTTCAGAGATTGCCTCCTTGAGAAGTGTACGGGAGTCACAGCGGAAGGGCCTTCCATCTGGATGGGAGATTGTTGAGAACATCTGTACGACCCTTCCCCTTTCCGGTCTCCAGGGAAGAGGAACGAGAGTATCGGCCTCAGGGTGCAGCAGAAGGTCACTTCGTGTGACATCTCCGAAGCCGGCTATTGCCGATGCGTCTATGGAAATACCATACTCGAAGGCCCTCCTCAGCTCCGAAGGCATAATGGAGATGTTCTTCTGTCTTCCGAACACATCACAGAAGGCAAGGCGGATGAACTTGACATCCTCCTCTCGGGTATACTGAAGGATCTCTTCCACTGAATAACTCATATCGCCATCCTAAAGGTTCAATTGGGTACGTACATCTGTCTGTACTGATTCCTGCTATCGGGAACAACTACGGTAAATTCTGAGGAAAGTACTTCATCAACGTCAAGGTCGAAAATCGAACAATACTCGCCGATATGTCCTTTCAGCTCGCTCCTGTCCTCCTCTGTTGCCCTTCTGACGATCACCTGCTTCGGAAAGACGATATTCTCGCACTTCGAGCGGAGGAACATCTTGCCTCCGTGCATTCCTGTGCAGGGGAAGAAGCCTACGCACTTTTCATCAGGTCTTTTCAGGTTGAGTACAACAATTACCCCACCGGCCTGGTACTCACCGAGGAAGGATCCGGCCCTTCCTCCGATTATCATCAGAGGGACCTTATCCTTGTACGCCTTTACGTGGATTCCGGCCCTGTAGCCGGCATTTCCCTTTACGTATATCTTGCCACCTCTCATCGCATAGCCAGCTGCATCCCCGATGTTGCCATGGATTATTATCTGGCCATCGTTCATAGTGTCCCCTACTGCATCCTGGGCATTTCCCTTTACTGTAATCGAGCCACCATTGAGGTAGGAGCCCAGGGCATTGCCCGGGATTCCTTCAATTGTGATGTTCCTGTCCGACATACCGGAACATATGAATCTCTGCCCAAGACAGCCGGTAATGATACAGTCCTCATGGGTACTTCTGATTCTCTCGTTTATCTCTCTCTGATCAAGATTCTCTGCATCTATTCTCATCATACTGCTCCTCCGAACTTTCTCTTTCTCTCCTCCCGAGAGAAGGCGACTGTGGTCGCAGCCTTCTTCAGGATGTCGAAGTTTATGCTGTCAAGACTTGTCCTCTCCCTTATGAGCGAGGTGTAGATTCCAGCCCTCTCGTCACATCCGATAAGGATATAACCCTTAAGAAGTCCATCCTTGGTAAAGAGACGCTTCAAGGAGTTCTCTCCCCTCTCTTCGTACATATCGCCCTCATAGGTCCCTGCAGTCATTGCATGCATTCCAAAGAAGCCAATTGAGTTCATTGGGATAGCCTTGCTGTGGTCCATCTCTCCTCCTGCCATATTCACACCGGCGGTAAAGCCCTGCATGTAGGCGTTGGGAAGGATTGCCAGGACCCTTCTCTTACCAAGGGAGATGTCCATACCCTCGGCGCAATCACCGGCTGCATAGATATTTGCGATGGAGGTCTGCATCCTGTCGTCGACTACGATGCCTCTTCCAATCTCTCCTCCGATATTCTTCACCAGTGCCGTATTGGCCCTGACACCTACTGCCAGTACAAGCACATCGAAGGGGACGCACTTTCCGCTCTGCATGTCGGCCCTGTTCTTTCTGAACTCTGTGACAGAGTCACCGAGAAGGAACGAAATACCCTTTTTATCCAGGGTTCTCTGCATGAGGGCAGCACAGTCAGAGTCGAGAATACTTGAAAGTACACGGTCTGCAAGGTCGCAGACTGTAATGCTTTTTACTCTCTCAAGAAGACCTTCGGCACACTTTAGACCGATAAGACCTGCACCGATGATGAGAACGTTGCTCTCTTTATCGATTCCTTTCTCAAGTGCAAGTGCATCGTCAAGTGTCATGAAGGAGTACTTCTTCTCGACAGTATCCAGCCCCTTAAAGGGTGGGACGAACGGAGATGAACCGGATGCAACGAGAAGTTCGTCATAGGATAGCTTCTCGCCATCATCCAGGCTTACTCTCTTCTTTTCGGCGTCAATGCCGATTGCCTTTCTCTGGAAAAGTACGTGGCAGTTCATTCTCTCGTAGAAGTCATTGCCGCGGTAGCTCATGTTCTCGAGCTTGCTCTTGCCTTCAAGGTAGTAGGAGATAAGGGGACGGCAGTAGACGATATGTCTCTCTTCCGAGACGACAGTAATCTTCGACTCCTTGTCCCTACTTCTTATCCCTTCGATGCATCCAGCTGCAGCAACTCCATTTCCTATAATGACATAGTGCTTCATACTGCAGCCTCCCTCTCCTCGTAGACGATCGCCTTGTTCGGGCATCCCTTTACACAGGCAGGTTCCCCGCACTCATTGGAAAGGCAGAGCTCGCACTTCTGCATTACACCATCTGCATTCGGTGCAAGTGCACCGTATGGACAGACGAGTACACAGGTAAAGCAGCCGACACATCTGTTGCGGTCTATCCTGATGACACCATCCTCCTTTGAAAGTGCACCTGCGATGCAGCTCTTGACACAGATAGGATCCTCGCAGTGGCGGCAGGAGACTGCGTAGGATATCTTCTCTCCACTTTCTATGTGGATTCTTGGGTAGATGGGCTTTCCCTTAAGGGCGAATGCCATATCCTTAAGTCCGGAGTTGGCAAAGGCACAGTTGTATTCACAGAGGTGGCAGCCGAGGCACCACTCTTCATTTACATATACTCTCTTCATTATCAGGCTCCTGCATGTGAGATACCGAGTATCTCGAGTTCCTTTTCGGTCATGTTGACACCACGAAGCATCAGGCGGTTTCCCTTCAGTGCCTCGATGGAGTTGATACCCATGCCGCCCATGAGCTCCATGATCTCATGCCTCCAGGCGGTCATCAGGTTGACAAGACGCTGGCTTCCGATATCCGGATTGAGGCGCTTTACAAGGTCGGGTCTCTGGGTTGCGATACCCCAGTTGCACTTGCCGCTCTGGCAGGTCCTGCAGAGGTGGCAGCCGAGGGCAAGCAGAGCTGCTGTAGCAATATAGACAGCATCTGCACCGAGGGCTATCGCCTTTACAACATCGGCGGCACTTCTTATAGAGCCTCCAACTACCAGAGAGACGTTGTCCCTGATTCCCTCATCCCTGAGGTGCTGATCTACAGATGCAAGGGCAAGCTCGATAGGGATTCCTACGTTGTCCCTGATCCTTGTAGGAGCGGCCCCGGTTCCACCTCTGAAGCCGTCGATTGCGATGATATCTGCACCACTTCTGGCAATTCCGCTGGCAATTGCGGCGATATTGTGGACTGCTGCGACCTTTACGATTACAGGCTTCCTGTACTCCGTAGCCTCCTTGAGAGAGAAGACGAGCTGTCTTAAATCCTCGATGGAGTAGATATCGTGGTGAGGTGCAGGAGAGATTGCATCACAGCCTTCTGGAATCATTCTGGTCCTTGAAACATCGCCGACTATCTTCATGCCAGGAAGGTGTCCACCGATACCGGGCTTTGCTCCCTGGCCCATCTTGATCTCTATGGCTGAGCCCGCTTCGAGATAGGCTTCGTGCACACCGAATCTTCCACTTGCGACCTGTACAATAGTGTTCTTTCCATACTGGTAGAAGTCCTCGTGGAGACCACCCTCACCTGTGTTGTACCTGATGCCGAGCTCTGTTGCAGCTCTGGCAAGGGATGCGTGTGCGTTGTAGCTTATCGAGCCGTAGCTCATTGCAGAGAACATAACAGGCATCTGAAGGTCGATCTGGGGAGAGAGAGAGCAGACTATCCTTCCACTCTCGTCCCTTGTAATCTTCTTCGGCTTCTTGCCAAGGGAGACCTTGGTCTCCATAGGCTCTCTAAGAGGGTCTATTGGCGGATTGGTGACCTGGGATGCGTTTATAAGAATCCTGTCCCAGTAGACTGGGAGCGGATTCGGATTTCCCATCGAGGAAAGGAGAACACCGCCACTTGAGGCCTGCTTGTATATCTCCTTTATCGTATTGTTCTGCCAGTTGGCATTCTCCCTCAGTGCACAGTCGCTCTTTACTATCTTCAGTGCCCTTGTTGGACAGAGAGAGACACAGCGCTGGCAGTCGACGCATTTTGCCTCGTCGCTCATCATCTTGCCGCGCTCTGGGCTGAAGAAATGGACCTCATTGGCACACTGTCTCTCACAGACTCTGCAGGCGATACAGCGGTCCTCGTTCCTTATTACCTCGAATTCAGGGTAGATAAAATCCACACTCATAGCTGGACTCCTTCATTAACACGGACGATTACAGGCTCGCCACCTGCTGGAGAGTAGATATTCTCCGCATCGGCGCACATTGCTCTGATGGCAGCTTCCTCGCTTGCGATGAAGACTCTGTCATCCTTCTCACCAACGACCATCGAGCGGAGCTTCAGACGGTCATTCAGGGCCATGAGACCTCCGGTAAAACCGAGGACGATAGAAAAAGGTCCAGTAATGAGAAGACTTGGGAAGATAGTCCTGAGATAGGCGTGCCTTTCTGCAGCCTCTCTATTCTTTTCACCTGCTATGGTACTCCAGAATGGTGCAGCAATTACGTTTGCAGCCTCATTCAGGGTAAGGCCCTGCACTCGCACGAGATAATCGAGAATATAGGTAATGACCTCGGTATCGGTCTGCAGCGTGCACTTGTAGCCGAACATCTCAATATAGCGGCGGTTTGCATCGTAGGAGGAGATCTCACCATTGTGGACTACAGAATAGTCCAGCAGGGTGAATGGATGTGCACCTCCCCACCAGCCAGGTGTGTTGGTCGGATACCTGCCGTGGGCAGTCCAGGAGTAGCCCTCGTACTCCTCGAGATTGTAGAAGAGGCCTACATCCTCAGGATAACCTACAGCCTTGAAGGCACCCATGTTCTTGCCACTTGAGAAGACGTAGGAGCCCCTGATCTGGGTGTTTATCTTCATGACTGCGTGGGCAACGAACTCCTTCTCATCCAGCTGCAGGTTGAAGAGCATCGACTTCAGAGGGGCCAGGAAGTAGCGCCAGATCACCGGTTCATCTGTGATCTCGGGGATCTTCCTGGTAGGAATGATTTCCGACTTTACAATCTCGAAGTACTCCTTCAGGAATACCTCGCACTCTCTTCTGGCTGCATGGTCGTCAAAGAACAGATGGAGCGCATAGAACTCCCTGTACTCTGGATATATCCCGTATCCGGCAAATCCGCCACCAAGTCCGTTGCTGCGCTCATGCATCGGCTTCATCGCCCTTATGATCGTCTCACCGGACATCATCCTTCCCTCTCTTGATATAAGGGCTGCTATTGCACAGCCAGAGGGAATTCTTACCTGACCTTCTCTTTCCATATTCATTTTCCTTTCCTAAGGGATAAGAACAAAAAAAGGCGCCCATCACCGTACAGTAATCCCATACGGTAATGAACGCCATTGCTCATTATGTTATCTGTTTAGTGTTTCTCATTGAACTTGTCAAGGTGTTTATGTAAGAAAAATAACATTTTGTAATTTTTTGAACATTTTGCAGAAAACGGATTGACACTGAATGAAAAAGAGTCTTAAATACGTGGCATGAAGGCAAGGGCGTCTTCGAGTTAGCAGCTCGAGGACGCTTTTTTTATTTTAACGGATGAAAGGCAAAGGCGTCTTTCGTGCTCGCACGATGGAAGTCTCTGCCTTTTCTATTTTTTGGAGACCAACAAGGAGTTACATGTATGGAAACCGTATCTGATTATTTCGCAAGCAAGGTCTTTGATGACCGCGTAATGAGGGCAAATCTGTCTGCAAAGGTCTATCAGTCACTGAGACAGACCATCGACGAAGGCAAGGAGCTCGATATAACAGTAGCCAACGCTGTTGCCGAAGCAATGAAGAACTGGGCTATTTCAAATGGCGCAACCCACTTCACCCATTGGTTCCAGCCACTGACTGGCATCACCGCAGAAAAGCACGATGCATTCATCGTAAGCGCCCCAGATGGCTCTGTCATCATGGAATTTTCCGGAAAGGAGCTTATAAAGGGCGAACCTGATGCCTCTTCCTTCCCTTCTGGCGGCCTCAGAGCGACCTTCGAGGCCAGAGGATATACAGCCTGGGATCCTACCAGCTACGCCTTCATCATGGGCAGGACCCTGTATATCCCTACTGCATTCTGTTCCTATGGTGTACAGGTGCTGGACAAGAAGACACCACTTCTCAGGTCCATGGAATCCCTGAGCAAGGAAGCTCTGAGGATTCTCCGCCTCTTTGGAAACACCACAGCAAAGCGTGTTGTCTCCTCTGTAGGTCCAGAGCAGGAGTACTTCCTCGTTACAAGAGAGATGTACGAGAAGAGACCTGACCTCAGATTCACAGGCAGAACACTCTTCGGTGCACGCCCTCCAAAGGGACAGGAGCTCGATGACCACTACTTCGGTTCGATAAAGCCAGGTGTTGCAGCCTACATGGAGGACCTCAACAAGGAGCTCTGGAAGGTCGGCATCCTTGCCAAGACCGAGCACAACGAGGTTGCACCAGCTCAGCATGAGCTTGCACCTATCTACACGACCACCAATGTCGCAACCGACCACAACCAGCTGACAATGGAGATAATGCAGAAGGTAGCAGCAAAGCACGGTCTTGTATGTCTTCTCCACGAGAAGCCATTTGCAGGTGTCAACGGCTCAGGCAAGCACAACAACTGGTCCATCGCCACCGATGCAGGTCAGAACCTCCTCTCTCCTGGTGAGACACCATACGAGAATGCACAGTTCCTCCTCTTCCTCTGCGCTGTAATAAAGGCAGTGGACGACTATCAGGATCTTCTGAGAATCTCGGTCGCAACCGCAGGAAACGACCACAGACTTGGTGCAAACGAAGCTCCACCAGCTGTAATCTCCATCTTCCTTGGTGACGAGCTGAATGCAATCCTCGAGTCCATCGAGACCGATACTCCATATGCAGGTACAAAGAAGACTGTCATGAAGCTCGGCGTAGATGTACTTCCGAAGTTCAACAGGGATACTACAGACCGCAACAGAACCTCTCCATTTGCCTTTACCGGCAACAAGTTCGAGTTCAGAATGCTCGGATCCTCCAACAGCATTGCATGTGCAAACATCATGCTCAACAGCGCAGTTGCCGATACTCTGAGAATCTTTGCCGAGAAGCTCGAGAAGGCTGATGACTTCGAGACAGCTCTCCACGACCTTCTCAAGAGCACCATCTGCGAGCACAAGAGGATCATCTTCAACGGCAACGGCTACGATGACTCCTGGATCAGAGAGGCAACCGAGAAGAGAGGCCTTCTGAACTACAGGACCACAGCAGACTGCATGCCTCACCTGATGGACAGAAAGAACGTCGATATGCTCACCGGCCTTGGCGTATACAGCGAGGAGGAGATCAGATCCAGACGCGACATCATGCTTGAGAACTACTGCAAGAGCGTCCTCATAGAGGCAAATACGATGGTCGACATGGCAAGGTGCCAGATTGCTCCTGCAATCGAATCGTATGCCGCCCATGTTGCATCCGCAGCAAGCTCGAAGAAGGCCCTTTCACCTGCACTGAAGTGCTCCTACGAGACAAAGCTTGTAGAGACACTCTCTGCCCTCCTGGATGAGATTGCCGCAGGTGTCGAGAAGCTTGATGGCGTCATTCTTAAGACAAGGGACTGTGAGGATATCATCAAGGAGTCCGAGATGGTAAGAGACTATCTCATTCCTGCAATGTGCACCCTCCGTGTTCCATGTGACAAGGCCGAGCTCATGACCGAGAAGAGCTACTGGCCATTCCCTGCATACTCGGATCTGCTCTTCGGAGTCAAATAAGGAATTACTATTATGAGTGTTGAATTCTGGTTTCTGATAGGTGCTGCGCTGGTATTCTGGATGCAGGCGGGTTTTGCCATGGTCGAGACAGGCTTTACCCGCGCCAAGAATGCCGGCAATATCATAATGAAGAACCTGATGGACTTCTGCATCGGCTGCGTTGTCTTCATGTTCCTCGGCTACTCTCTGATGATGGGCGAAGATGCACTCTTTGGCCTCATCGGAAAGCCCAATCTCGATCTCTTTCTCCACTTCAGAGAGTTCATTGCATCTCCTGAAGATGGATTTACGGATGCAAGCTACTTCGTCTTCAACCTGGTCTTCTGTGCAACTACAGCAACGATCGTATCAGGTGCGATGGCAGAAAGAACCAAGTTCTCCGCCTACTGTGTCTATTCGGCTCTCATCAGTATGCTGATCTACCCGATAGAGGCACACTGGATCTGGGGCGGTGGCTGGCTTTCACAGCTTGGATTCCACGATTACGCCGGCTCCTGTGCAATCCACATGGTCGGTGGAATTGCGGCACTCGTTGGAGCCATGCTGCTCGGTCCAAGAATCGGAAAGTACGTCAAGGACAGAGATGGACGTGTTACCAAGGTAAATGCTATCCCTGGTCACTCCATTCCACTTGGTGCTCTTGGCGTATTCATCCTCTGGCTGGGCTGGTATGGCTTCAACGGGGCAGCTGCAACTACCCCATCCGAGCTTTCATCCATCTTCCTCACCACAACTGTAGCCCCATCGGTGGCAACTGTTGCTACGATGCTCTACACCTGGATGAAGAATGGAAAGCCCGATGTATCGATGTGTCTCAACGCATCGCTCGCAGGTCTTGTAGCTGTTACAGCCGGCTGTGATGCCTTCGACGCATTCGGTGCCCTCATCGTAGGACTTGTTGCAGGTATCCTGGTAGTTGTAGTTGTCGAGTTCCTCGACCTGAAGCTCCACATCGACGATCCTGTTGGTGCTGTAGGCGTACACTGTGCAAACGGTGTCTGGGGCACAATTGCAGTTGGTCTTCTGGCAAATCCAGATGCTCCTGCAGGTCTCAGAGGTCTCTTCTACACAGGAGACTTCACGCAGACTCTGATCCAGCTGCTTGGCTTTGTTTCTGTAGCCGCCTGGGCTGCTGTTACGATGGTCCTGTTCTTCTCCTTCATGAAGAAGATCGACTTCCTCAGAGCTGAGGCTGCCGATGAGCTTACCGGACTCGATATCACCGAGCACGGACTTCCAAGTGCATACGCCGACTTCATGCCTGCTGTCGACAAGTACGCCGAGTTCGGTACTGGAGAAGGCATCGTAGCTGTAACTGGCACCACTCCTGTTGCAGAGGCTGTTCCTGTTAAGAGAGAGCCTTCCTTCGAGAGTGGTGGACACAAGTTCACAAAGGTCGAGATCGTCTTCAAGGAGGAGAGGCTCTATGCACTCAAGGATGCCCTTTCAAAGCTCGGCATTACCGGCATGACAGTCTCCCACGTTATGGGCTACGGCATGCAGAAGGGACACCTGGAGTTCTACCGTGGTGTTGCAGTCGAGACTGACCTCAGGCCAAAGGTACAAGTCGATATCGTAGTATCGAAGATACCGGTACGCGATGTAATCGAGACAGCAAAGAAGGTCCTCTATACAGGTCATATCGGTGATGGCAAGATCTTCGTCTACGATGTAGAGAATGTCATCAAGGTAAGGACCGGCGAAGAGGGTTACGACGCGCTCCAAGATGTTGAATGACATCTCTTTTCAATATTTTCCCTTGGAGGGTAGACTCAGGTCTACCCTCCTTTATTTCTTTCTATTGAAATAAAATATAAATGCCTGCTCCCTTTCGAAAGCAGGCCAGAGCAGAGTTTATAATCATCTATCTTCTGTTATTCTTGATGTACTTCAGACTCTTTTCAAGTGCAGTAGTCTCCTTCACTTCCAGGACAGCTGGTTCCTCGAACATCTCCACCATCTCAAGGTAGTGGTCTATATCCATAACACCATCTCCAAGTGCCATGTGGTTGGACTTTGGGTTCACATCGTGGATGTGGAAGTGCTTGACCTTATCCCTGTACGAGAGAATGAAGGATTCATCGTCTTCACTTGCCTTGAAGTTGTGCCCGACATCGAAGGTAAGTCCGAAGTTCGGATACTTCATCATTAGGTCTATAGCCTTCTTGTGGTATGGAAGGAATCCCTTGGTATTCTCTATGCAGAAGAAGGTATCGCTTTCTTCCAGACGCTTCGAGACAAGCTCTGCCATCTTTTCAACATGGGAAAGGTACTCGTCACTCTTTACTTCGTATGCATATATCTTGGTGCCGTTCACTGATGAGTACATACCATACTGCAGATGCAGCGTGAATCTCCTTGCATCTACCCTCTTGGCAAGATCCAGGGCGTAGAGAATGCTCTTCATCGCCCCTTCCCTTATCTCGGGAGAGAAGTCGAAGGGATTCAGCTGATCGTGGAGATGGAGCGTATAGCCCACTCCATACTCCTTTGAAAGCCTCACCATCTCATCCGGATCCAGCTTGTCGGACTGGAACCACGGGAATGATAGATTCATCTCGAAGAAGGAAAAGCTGTTCTTCCTTGCAAAGGCGAGATGCTCCCTGACAGTACTGAATTCTATCAATGTTGGTATACCCAGAGTCATAGGCTACTCCACCTTCCTTACAGATCCAGAGGCCACTCTGGTACCGTCGGTACCGAAAAGAAGTATCTTCGAGCCCTGGATAGTAAAGTAGATATCCGAGTCGACCTTGTAGTCAAGAGAACCGAACATTACAGAGGAAAGCAGGCTTCCTGCGACCTTTATCCTAACAGTCGTCTCCATACCTGCAGGGAGTGTCGAATAGGCAGAGCCCTTCAGCTGACCTGCGATCTCGCCCTCTTCGGAGATTGGAAGATACTCAGGTCTGATGCCTACAGTGACATCTCCATCGGCAAACTCCAGCTTCTCCTTCGAGGTGTAGACGAACTTCTCTCCAAAGAGCTCGAGGTCCGCCTTTGTTTCGGATATCTTCCTGACCTTTGCAGGGATGAAGTTCATCGTCGGATTTCCTACGAAGTCTGCAACGAAGCGGTTTGCAGGATAGGAGTAGACCTTCAGTGGTGGATCATACTGCTGCAGTACGCCCTCCTTCATCAGACAGATCTTCGTTGCCATCGTCATTGCCTCGAGCTGGTCGTGGGTGACGTAGACAAAGGTAGAACCGGTATCTGCATGGAGTCTCTTAAGTTCAGTTCTCATCTCGCCTCTGAGCTTGGCATCGAGGTTGGAAAGCGGTTCGTCCATGAAGAGCACCTTTGGCCTTGGAGCTAGTGTCCTTGCGATTGCAACTCTCTGCTGCTGACCACCTGAAAGCTCTGCCGGATAGCGCTTCTCGAACTGCTCGATCTGCATCGTCTCAAGCATCTCCTTCACCCTCTTCTCGATATCCGGCTTCTTCCACTTCAGAGTCTCGAGACCGAATGCGATATTCTGGTAGACTGTCATATGGGGCCAGAGTGCATAGTTCTGGAAGAGGAAGCCTACATCGCGCTTTGCTGCGGAGATGTTGATTCCCTTGTCCGAAGAGAAGACGGTCTTTCCATCGATTATTATCTCACCTGAGGTAGGAGTCTCCAGGCCTGCGATCATTCTAAGTGTTGTGGTCTTTCCACAGCCGGATGGTCCGAGGAGCGTTATGAAGGCTCCATCCTCTATTACGAGATCGAGATTCTCGACAGCTGTGAAGCCGCCCCACTTCTTTGATATATTCTTCAGGATTATTTCTGGCATATCAGTTTCCTCCAATGCCCTTGTCGATAGATGCGCCGGTGAGCTTGTTTATCGTGAAGTTGACGATAAGTACTACCAGGATTATCAGCAGGTTGATTCCATTCGACATCTGCACGACGTTCCTCTCGTCGAAGTAGGAAAGAAGAGTCGTGATCAGAGTTCCGCTCGATGTCAGGAGGATGAAGAGAGAGAGCTCTCTTATACAGGAGACGAACGGAAGAAGATAACCGCTGATGAAGCTGGACTTCTGTATCGGGAAGAGAATCCTTGTCATCCTGACGCGCCATGGGGCACCGACGATGACAGCGGCCTCCTCTATCTCACCTGAGAGCTGCATCATTGCACTAGCTCCCGAGCGGGAGGCAAATGGCAGATACTTTATCGAGGCAACGAGTACGAGAAGAAGGAAGGTTCCCCTGAGAAACAGAAGCTTTGTCGATACGGCAAGGAAGATGGATCCGAAGGCCATCGATGGTATGAGATACGGGAAGAAGGCAACGTTGGACAAGAGTGTTGCCAGCTTCGAACCTCTGTTCTTCGATACACCGTAGCCGATAAGGAATCCAGCAGTACCTACAACGAGCGAGACGACTGCAGAGAGCTTTATGCTTCCCCAGAGTGCACCAAGGATCGTCTCGTTGAAGAGAATACCCTTTCCAACTGCTACGTGAAAGCCTCCGATCTCCTCCCTGCTTATCCAGTACTTCAGAGTGAAGGTCGAGTAGTCACCCTGTACTTCGCAAAGGGATTCGAGTGCGAAGGAGATTATCGGGAAGATTGCCATGAAGAAAAGAAGCACAACGATGACAATCGATATCACCTTGTTGCCCTTCAGCCTAATATAGGAGACCTGTCCAGACTTTCCGGTGACGGTAGTAAAGGACTTTCTCTTTCCGATTACAGCCTGATTGAGAGCAAGCATTCCGATTCCTATCAGTACCAGTACCAAGGTCATTACATAGGACTGTCCCGAGTAGGAGGAGCTGTAGAGCGACCTGAGCATTGTCGACATTACGTAGAAGTCTCCAGGTGAGCCTACGAAGACAGGAACAGCATAGCTTGCCATTGTGCTCGAGAAGACGAGGAGGACTGTCGAAATAAGGGCTGGAAGAACTATAGGAAGGGTTACCTTTCTTATGATCCTCCACCTGTCTGCCTTCAGAATCGTGGCAGCCTCTTCGAGGTTTGCATCCATGTTGCGCAGTATTCCACCGATGAGAATATAGGCAAATGGAGCATAGTGGATTCCCATTACAACTGAGCAAGGGAAGATACCATAGACGAACCATGAGGGAACACAGATACCGGTAAGGCTCTCGAGCATGCCTGTGATTCCGGTTCCTACCTGGGAGTTTGCAAAGACGTTCTTCCAGACAAGTGCCAGCGTCCAGGATGGCATTATATAGGGAAAGACGAAGACCGAGGAGATGAACTTCTTGTATCTGATATCGGTCCTGGTAATGAGCCAGGCGATGACTCCTCCGACCAGAAGTGCGATCAGGGAGGAATAGGTCGACATCCTGATACTGTTCCACAGTGGTTTCCAGAAGAAACTGGTACTGTACTCGGCCGAGTACTTTCCAAGCATCAGCATGGTAAAGTTCAGGAAGGTCATGTCGCCCTTCTTCAGGTGCAGGCCGAAGAGGGAGTTGTACATCATCGAATCCATCTGCCCTACTGTCATCGAAGCACTGTAGACGGAGTACAGAGGGTAGATGATACAGGATGTCAGGATGATGAGAAATGAGATAACTATAACGTTTGAGGGTTTGGAAAAATAGGCCAGCAGGCTATTGAAAACTCTCTCCGGTCTTGAAAGTGTCTGTCTGTTATTCATGGAATTTGAAAAGGTGGTGGATACCGGCAGATGAGCCGGTATCCCCTATTATGACATTATTTACCTGCACACCATGCAGCAATCTTGGTATATGCCTGTGCATATACACTTGTGATGTATCTGCTGTCCTCGAGTACGCACTTGTCGAGCCAGAAGGCGATATCCTGGTCGCCTACGCTCTTTGCCTTCTCACTGATGGATACAGCAGTGTTGGAGGAGTATGCACCCATATCCTTGCCGAAGATCTTCATGAAGCCATCTTCAGAGAGAAGATAGTTGATGTAGAGGCAGGCTGCGTATGGATATTTGGCATTTCCGGCAACTACACTGTAGATTGGATAGAGCATGCCGGCAAAGCCATCGACACCCTCGAATGCTGCTACAGTCAGCTTGGAGTAGTCGACAGAGCGGAACTTGGAGAATACGAAGAATCCGGATGCGCCCTTTGCACCTGCAGCAAGGTCCTTGGCAATTGTGCTGTCCTTGTTGATGAAGGAGCAGTTCTGGATGAACTTGAAGATCCACTCGTAGGAGATGTTGGCGTAGTTGCCATCGCTCTTCCAGTCCTTGCCGTAGTAGCTCTTGTAGGCTTCAGAAAGCTTTGCTTGCCACTCTGGGCTTGTCAGGGTGATGAGGAAGTTCATGGAGCACTTCTCGAGAAGTGGGCTCTTCATCTCGATACCCTTGAATTCAGGCTCTGTGAGCTGCCATACGTTCTTGATGTAGTCCTTCAGCTCTCCGCCGTTGTTGTAGATGAAGAGTCTGCCGTAGTAGAGTGCTACGAGCGGGTCCTTGTCCCCTTCTGCGATATTGCCAGCGTAATCCTTTGGAACATAGTTCAGGGCCCACTTGTTGGCAAGAGCCAGATTCACAAGATTGAAGCTGTCGGTAGTTACATAGACATCGGCACCATAGATTCCATTTCCGGCCTCGGCCTGCATCTTCTCATAGATCTGGGTATCGTCAGGCTGCTCGGTCCTGATCTTGATGCCTGTCTTCTCTGTAAAGGTGTTCTCCTGTACACGCGATGTTGTGCCGTAGATGACAAGCTCGTTGTCACCAATTTCGGCCTTTGCCTTTGCAAGCAGGTCATCCCAGCTCATGTTCGAAGCTTCTCTGATAGCTGTCTGGACAGGAGTATCCACCTTTGGAGCAACCTCCTTGGATCCTTCTGCAAAGCAGGAAAGCATAATGCTAAGTACAATTAAAAGCGCAATCAGTTTCTTCATAATTACGACCTCCGTTTTTATTTGATGGGATCACTCGATCCTCATGCAGCTCTTTCGTTCTACAAGCTCCGGCTTCACGTAGTAGTGCTCTGGAGCAGGTCTCTTCTCCTCATTCTGGTGGGAGAGAATGATATCCAGTAGAAGCTCGGCGATCTGTTCCTTTGGCTGTGCGATGGTCGTCAGATTGATCATCGGATAGGCCGAGACCTCTGAGCCATCGTAGCCGAGGACCGATATGTCCTCGGGAACGGACAGATTCCTGTCCTTCAGGGCCTGCATGACACCTGCCGCCAGCATATCCTTTACGGCAAAGACTGCTGAAAAGCTTCTTCCTGAAGCAAACATCCTGTCGACCTGTCTTCTACCTGCAGCCGAAAGGTTGCCATCATCCAGGGTATCGTTGAAGACAGCAGGCTCGAGTCCCCTTCTCTTCATCTCCCTCTTGTAGGCGAAGATCTTCATCTTCGTCGATGTGGTATTCTTTGCATCTGCAATCAGTGCGATGTTCCTATGGCCCTTCTCATAGAGGTAATCGACTGCAAGAGAGGCACCGTAATCGGAATCGACAGAGACGAAGTTCTTCGATGCATCGGTAACATGTCCACCGAGATAGACAATCGGGAAGCGGCCTGCAACTGCGGCCTCGAGTTCTGAGGTATCCGTATCTACTGGAGCGACTATAAGGCCCATTACCCTTGATTCGATCATGGCCCTGACGTGGCTGAGCTCTCTGGCCTTGTTTCTGTTGGAATCCCCCATTACGATAGTGAGGTTTCTCTTCAGTGCAGCCTCCGAGAGAGGCTTCAGAAGCTCGCCGTAGATTGTAGAGGTGTCACGGACAACGATGCCGATGGAGTTTGAGGTGCTCTTTACCAGATTGCGGGCAATCATATTGGGCGCATAGCCAAGCTCGAGGGCCTTGGCGACTACGGCCTCCTTGGTATCCTCGTTGATATCCGGATAGTTGTTGAGGGCCTTGGATACTGCGGATATGGAGAGTCCCATCTCTGAGGCAATGGTCTTTATAGTAACATGCTTCATATGCCTCCCCCTTTGGAAACATCTTGAACCATTCGACCAGGTATCCAGTTCTTCGCTGAGGTAACTAAATCGTTTTAGTTGTCCTATACTATGTCTTTTTCGAAAAAATAAACTACTAAAACTTACTAAAATTTCAAAAGACTTCCTCAGCAACTAAAACGTTGTAGATTTTTGCACAGATTCTGTTTCAAAAGTAACAGAATTGGCAAGATCGACACATGATGAAGGAAGATGCGATACGTAGAATTGGAAGATTACCGATGTAAAAAGCAAAGGACCTTTTCATGCGAAAGGTCCCTTGAACAATTAGATAGAAATCTGGAATCAGTCCTCTTCTGGAATATCGAAGAGTCCCTCCTCGAGACCTGTGAGAATATCCTGATAGTTGCTCTGAAGAGCTCTCTGGTGTGTAGATACCTTCTTGTGGACGTTGAGAGAGGCTATCGACTTGTTGATCGGCTGGATCGTTCCGGCACCAGCTACACAGCCACCTGGACAGGCCATGCCCTCAAGGAGATAGCCATTGTACTTTCCGGCCTTTGCTGCAAGCAGAAGCTTCCTGCACTCATCGAGGCCCTGGGCTCCAGCTGTCTTTACTTCAACATCCGGATAGAGCTCGTTGACACAGTTGACTACAGCCTGTGCGACACCTCCCGAGATTGCAAAGCCTCTTCCATCGGCAGAGGCGCCGTGCATTGTATCCTCAGGCTCGAGAGCATCGAAGTCTACCTCCTTTGCCTCGAACATGCCCATCAGCTCCTCGAAGGTAAGAACGAAGTCGATATCGCTCCTGATTGTCCTTCTTCCAGCCTCGAGCTTCTTTGCAGCACAGGGTCCGATGAAGGCGACCTTGCAGCCAGGATGCTGCTTCTTGATGAGTCTGCCAGTAAGTACCATTGGTGTAAGTGCCATGGAGATGTTACCTGAAAGATCCGGGAAGAGCTTCTTCGCCATTGCGGCCCAGGCAGGACAGCAGGAGGTTGCCATGAACTTCTTCTCAGCAGGGACCTCTCTTACAAAGTCCTTGGCCTCCTCTATCGTACAGAGGTCTGCACCGATTGCGACCTCTATCGCATCTGCAAAGCCGAGTGCCTTAAGCGCAGGTCTGAGCTTCTGTGGAGTGAGCTTTGGACCGAACTGGCCAGAGACAGATGGAGCAACAGCAGCGTATACAGGCACATCGCTCCTGATTGCCTGGATCGTCTGGAATATCTGCGCCTTGTCTGCAATTGCACCGAATGGGCAGTTGGCAAGGCACATACCGCAGGAGACGCACTTGTCATAGTCGATGTCAGCCCTTCCATACTGGTCCGATTTGATCGCATTCATTCCACAGGCAGCAGCGCAGGGTCTCTTGAGACGCACGATAGCGGTGTATGGACATACATCCACGCATCTTCCGCACTTGATGCACTTCTCCTGGTCGATGTGCGAGCGGCCACCCTTGAAGCTTATTGCGCCCTTGGGACAGATCTCCTTGCAGGGGTGTGCAAGACAGCCCTGACAGGCGTCGGTCACCTTGACGACATTGTCCGGACAGGAGTGGCATGCGAACTTGATTATATTGATAAGTGGTGGCTCGTAGTACTTCTCTTCCTTGACGCACTCCTCTGCGCCAAAGGAGACAGGGGCCTGCTCAGCTGCAGTCCTGGCGTTGAGACCCATTGCAAGACGCATTCTCTCTCTTACAATTGCCCTTTCGAGGAAGACGCTATCCCTGTAGGTCGAAACCTCGCCTGGAATGATATCGTATGGGATACCCTCCATCTTCGCGAGATCTCCCTCCTTGTAGTTGTAGGAGAGATTTGCGATCTCTGCAAAAACGCGCTTTCTCAGATCGTTAACGGAAGTGTAGATACCTCTAATGCTCATCAAGAGTCTCCTTTGGAAAGATTCCAGCATTTATACTCGAAAAAACAGAAGCTATTTGTACACATAGGACTGCTTTCAATGGAGTGTCTATTCTGATTGACTTTTGAAAGATAGTAAAGAGGAGGATGGAAAAGATTCACCAAATGATACTATCCTTGACAGGATCATAAGTCCTCCTCTTCCAGAATCCCTGAAATGGAAAGATCGAGCGATGCTGAAGTGAAGAATGACACTGTCACTTCCTTCGCACATCGTGTCGATCAGGCCTGAGATGCTTCTGTCTTCGGATACTCGAAGATGAGACCCTTGTCAGCACTCTTCAGATAATCGACATACCTTGCAGCTTCCCATTTTGCCATCGGCAGATCCTGCATCAGATACTTTCCGCACTTTTCTGGCGAGGCTCCTGGAATTTCTCCTTCAAAATCCCTGACGAATTCGAAGGCCTTCAGGATTATGGGATAGATATCCTCAGGTCTTGGCCTTCCCTTCGTGATCATATAGCAACCTGTAAGACAGCCCATAGGTCCCCAGTAGACGAGCCTATCCTTCCATTCGCTGTCGTTCCTGAGGAAGGTCGCGACCAGATGCTCGATCGTATGCATGGCAGCTGGAGCGATCTCAGGCTCTGCATTCGGCCTCTTGATCCTTATATCGAAAGTGGTGACATAGTCTCCACCGACCTCATCTACCCTGCTTACATATATACCTGGGACCATTTTCATATGGTCGATAGTAAAGCTTGGAATCAGATCCATCCCTCATTCCTCCTGGTGCATCCTCTTTAAAGGATAGCGCAAAAAGCGAAAGTATAGAACCCCGGGAACAAATGCTTCGAATTCAGACAAAATGCTGAAACTGCTCCTGCTCACACAGAGGTCGGCTTCATGTACAGCTTCTTTCTGCAGTAGAAGTAATAGAGGGAGACGAACAGAAGTGCGAAGAACCAGCCGATAACATAGCCAAGATAGACATTGTAGATGCTCTTGAAGAAGTGCATCGAGATGGCAAGCCAGATCTGGCGCACGACTATCATGCCGGCGACCGAGTAGAGCATCGAGAGCCTGCTTCTTCCTCTTGCGCGGAGATTTCCGGCAATTACCTGCCTTATCGAATTCATGAAGTAGAATGGAACGAGGAGTGAAAGCATATCAGTTGCGCACTTCACGACCTCGGGATTCCTGTTGTAGAGCTTGGCCAGAGATGGCGCGATCGGGTATGCGATGAAGGAGAACGATAGAGAGAACGAGACAGCGATGAGGATACAGATCCTTATGCCCTTTCTGGTCCTCTCGTACTCGCCTGCTCCTATATTCTGGCTTGCAAAGGTCGTTGCAGTATTGCCGAAGGCATTTGTTGGAAGCGAAACGAACTTGTCTATTCTCTGTGCAACGCCGACACCTGCAACTGTCGCTGTGCTGAACATGTTGACATATCTCCAGACGAAGAGGTTCGAGAAGGAGATAAGAGAGGACTGGATTCCTGATGAGAAGCCGACATCAACAGTCTCTCTGATCTCCTGGTGGCCATTTCTGACGAGGCTTGCCGGATCGAAGCATCTGAAGCCGAGGCGGAAGCGGATGACATAGTAGCTGATGAGAACAGAGACGAACTGGGAAATGACAGTTGCGATCGCAACACCCTTGATTCCCCAGCTCCAGAATGCAGAGAAGAGCAGATCCAGGATGATATTCAGGACACTTGAGATCATCAGAATGACAAATGGAGTCCTCATATCCCCCATCGCTCTCAGTATTCCGGCCGAGTTGTTGTAGACGACTGTGAATATGAGACCCGAAGCGAATATCATGAAGTACATCAGGGCCTGGGAGTATATCTCGGAGTTCACATTGCAGATTCCAACGAAGAATGGTGCAAAGGATACTCCTATTATCGACATGACAAGACCGAGTATCACAGAGAAGGTATATGAGTGGAGCACTGTCCTCTTCAGTCTCTCGGGATCCCTGCTTCCAAAGGCCTTGGCAACGACGACTGTACTTCCGACCGACATTCCATTGCAGAAGCCTACAAGAAGATTGGTCAAGGTACCACAGATCGAGACTGCTGCAAGGGCAGCCTCTCCGACGAAGTTTCCCAGTACCAGCGAATCGACAGAGTGGTAGAGGTTCTGGAGCGCCTCTCCGGCCATGATCGGAAGAGCAAACAGAATGAGGTTCTTTGCGATGCTGCCTCTTGTGAAATCCACTCGACTCTTCATTGCCAACTCCAATTATTGAAATATTATGCCAATAATCAAAAAAACATAACAGTGTCGGAATGAAGAAATGGGTGGACAAATCAATTTCTCAAGTCCATTTAGAATGTTTTCCTGACTCTTGTCTCAATTCAAGCAGGAATAGACGATCAGGAAAACAGAGAAAACACGACTCTGGTGTTCATAAGTGAAAAGGACAGCGAAGTAGCCGCTGTCCCTATGATCAGGTCCTTGAATTGAAGGTATTGAGAAAGCGCTTGAGTCGCTCCTCTTTCGGATTCTCGAATAGCTCGACAGGATTTCCATGCTCTACGATGACACCCTCATCCATGAAGAGTGCTTCGTCGCTCGAGCCCTTTGCGAAGTTCATCTCGTGGGTCACGACGACCATGGTCATCTTCTCCTCTGCAAGAGATCTGATTACCTTGAGCACCTCCATCGTGAGCTCAGGGTCGAGTGCACTTGTCGGCTCATCGAAGAAGAGAATCTCAGGATCCATCGCAAGTGCCCTTGCAATGGAGACTCTCTGCTTCTGTCCTCCTGAGAGTTCGCAAGGGTAGCTGTTGGCCCTGTCTGCAAGGTTCATCTTCTTCAGAAGCTCCATGGCCTTTTCTTCAGCCTCCTCCTTTCCCCTTCTGAGCACAGCTCTCTGCGCTTCAGTTATGTTCCTCAGTACAGAGAAGTGGGGAAAGAGGTTGAAGTTCTGGAAGACAAGCCCTGTCTTGAGATTGAGCTCCCTTCTGACAGCATTGCTCTCGTAGACAGCCCGTCCGTCAACATCCCTGAAAAGTGTCTTTCCGACAAGATCGAGCGAGCCGCCATCAGCACTCTCAAGCTGTGTAAGTATCCTGAGAAGTGTCGACTTTCCACTTCCGGAGGGGCCTATTATCGATAGTACATGACCCTTTTCCAGTGTGAACGAGATATCCTTCAGGACCACATTATCGCCAAATGACTTGACGATGCTTCTTGCATTGATCATCACATCACTCATAGTAGTCAAGCTTCCTTTCGACGACATCGAAGAACTTCGCAACGAGATAGTTCATCACGAAGTAGAATACACCGGCAACGAAGATAGGGGTCGTGGAGAAGACTCTGGAAGAGCTGGTCTGTGCAACACGGAAGAGCTCTGCGATTCCAAGAGTCGAGGCAAGGGATGTATCCTTGACAAGTGTTACGACCTCGTTTCCGATAGATGGAAGTATCTTCTTGAATACCTGTGGAAGGATGATATGGAAGAAGGTATATGCCTTTGTAAAGCCAAGCACGCTGCTCGCCTCGTACTGTCCCCTATCCATGCTCTGCAGTCCGGAGCGGTATATCTCGGCAAAATATGCACTGTAATTCAATACATATGCAACTATTACAGCAACGAATCTATCGTAGCTTGCATGGAAGATATAGTATGGAGCGAAGTAGAAGAAGAGAAGCTGGAGAATCAGCGGTGTTCCTCTCATTATCTGGATGTAAAGGTCCGTGAACCACCTGACAGGAGCAATCTTCGACATCCTGCCCTTGGCAACTACAAAACCGAAAGGCAGCGAGAACAATAGTGTCAGGAAGAATATCCTGACACTGAATGTCATGCCTTTCATCAATTGGACTAGAAGATTGGACATCTATCAGTTCTTTCCAACGACTGTGATATCTGCGCCGAACCACTTGGTAGCAATCTTGGCAAGAGAACCATCCTTGGCCATCTCGTTGAGCTTGGCCTGGACTGCATCGCGAAGAGCCACATCACCCTTTCTGAAGCCGATGCCATACTCCTCCTTGGAAAGACCCTCCTCGATGACCTTGAAGTCCTTACCGGAGCGGTTGATATTGTCATTTGCAACGAGAAGGTCCATTACGACTGCGTCAACTCCACCGATCTCGAGGTCCATCAGGGCTGTAAGGTTGTCCTTGAACTCGACAACGGACTTGATGTTCTTCTTGAAATCAGGAGTATCGTCGATTGCATCCTGGGCAGAGGAACCGGCCTGGACGCCGACCTTCTTGCCTGCAAGGTCAGCAAGCACCTTGTAGGAGGAGTCGCCCTTTACGACTGCGACCTGTGCATTGTTGACATATGGATCGGAGAATGTGAGTGCATTCTTTCTCTCCTCTGTGATCGTGAAGCCATTCCAGATGCAGTCGATGTTGCCTGTGGCAAGCTCCTGCTCCTTTGCGGCCCAGTCGATCGGCTGTGGAACGAGCTTGATACCGAGCCTGGAGCAGACCTCCTTGGCAACGTCGATATCGAAGCCTACGATCTCACCGCTCTCATCCCTGAATCCCATCGGTGGGAAGGAGTCGTCGAGACCAAGGACGAACTCGCCCTTGTCCATGACCTTCTTGAGCGAGTTGTCCACGCTGGAAGACTCCTGAGCGCCCTGTGCAAATACAAGTGCAGAAACTGCAAGAAGTACGATAAGTATAGAAACAAGCTTTTTCATTCGCTCTCTCCTTTGAACTCAATGAAATCATCATAATATAAACGAACCGATTGAGAAAGTGCATAATTTTACATTTTCAATACATTTTCACAAATCTGTTAAAAATGTATCATCGCACATATGGATTGGGCAATCTTCATCGGACACTTCTTTGCGCTTCTGACTCCCCTGAGCTGGGCGATGAACTCGATCGGCTACAGATATATTGGTCTGAAGGCAGATCCGACAGTCATGGCCTCGATAAGGATGATGATCGCACTTCCTGTAATGCTGCTTCTTGCCCTTCTCTTCGATGGAAGGCTTCCTCTTGGCTTTTCTGCAGCGACCTATCTCTGTCTGCTTCTAAGTGGAGCAATCGGCTACTTTCTTACAGATTCGATGCTATTTCGAGCATACATATACATAGGTGCAAGAGAAGCACTTGTCTTCCTGACCCTCTCGCCGATCACATCTGCAATCCTTTCCTACTTGTTTCTTTCCCAGAAGCTGAATGCCCTCCAGATACTTGCAATAGCGCTGATTCTTCTTGGAATCGTCGTCATGGTAGCAGGAGAAGGAAAGCTGCAGAAGGACAGAAGACTTCTTGTAAAGGGAATACTGCTTTCATCCTTTGCAGGAGTTCTGCAGGGAGTAAGCTACATGTTCGCTCTTTTCGCACTTGAGGATGTTCCTGCAGTATCCTCAAACCTTCTCAGGAATCTCGGAGGACTGATATCGTTTCTTCTCTTCATCCCCTTCCAGAGGAACTACAGAAGGGAGGCAGGAAAGATACTTGACAGGAGGATATTCCCGATCCTTGCACTGAATGTCGTTATCGGACCAGCCCTCGGAATGTGCTCTCAGCTTTATGCGATGACACTGCTTCCGGTCGGAGTCGTCTCTGCAATAGGTCAGACAAGCCCTATTCTCATCCTCCCTTACGAGATACTCGTCATGAAGAAGAGAGTCTCGCTCTGCTCTGTCCTGGGAACACTGATTTCGATAGCAGGCGTTGCGATGCTCTTCTTCTAGATCGTATCCAGTGCCCTGTCCAGGGCCGAGAAGACCTGCTCGAGGTCCCTGAAGCAGATCTCTGCAAACTCATCCTGGTCGGTCGGCTGTGCATTCACGATGACAGTCTTTCCACCATAGTAGTTGGTGAGCCTTGGAAGCGATGCTGCAGGATAGACTGTAAGCGAGGAGCCAAGGATAAGAGTGAGGTCCGCCTTCCTGAATGCGCTGTCTGCCATGTCAAGGACATCGGATGGCAGAGACTCTCCATAGAAGACGATATCCGGCTTGATGACACCACCGCACGAGCACATCGGGACCTTCCCAAGCCTCACTGTCGGTGCAACATCATCATAGCGATAGCGCCTTCTGCAGCTTGTGCAGTAGCTTTCGAGTGCACTTCCATGGAGGTTGTAGACCCTTCTGCTGCCAGCTCTCTCGTGAAGGAAGTCTATATTCTGCGTGAATACACCTGTAGATAGAAGTCCCTTGTCCTCCATCTTCTTCAATACGAGATGGACGATATTTGGAGAGTACTCCTCGAGATGGTACCAGACCTCCTCTGCCCACTTGTAGAAGATATCGGGGTCCCTTCGGAAGAAGCCGATGCTGATTATCTCTTCGACGGCCATTCCCTTCCAGGGAGAGTTGTAGACTCCGTGCTTTCCCCTGAAATCCGGGATTCCGGACATTGTCGAGACTCCAGCGCCTGTGAAGACTGCGATATTCTTCGCAGACAGAATCAGAGACCAGAGACGCTCGAACTTCTCATCGAACAGCTTTGTGCTTTCAGCAAACTCCCCCATCGACAACCTCCCCGATATAGGTATTTCCTTTGAGGCCAGAGGCCCTTACAGTTACCATTCTACCAGCTGAAAGAGGTGTGGGCGATGAAAAAGAGAACATCTCGTTGTGCTCGTTCCTGCCAAGATACCTGCTTCTGTCGTCACGGGTATTTCCGGTCACGAGGACCTTGCAGACCATTCCGACCCTCTCTCTCTTCTCGGCAAAGAGTCGCTCCATCTGTATATCGATGAGATTCTGAAGCCTTCTTCCCTTGGTCTTCTCGTCGATCTGGTTCTCCATTCTGGCGGCAGGAGTCCCCTCCCTGAGGTTGTAGTAGTACATGAAGGCCTCGAGTGGATGCATGTACTCCATCATCGAAAGGGTCTCTTCGTACTCCTCTTCCGTCTCCGAAGGGAAGCCGACCATGACATCGGTAGCAAAGGTGAGATCCGGAATCTCGGATCTCATCCTGTCGACAAGTGCGATGAAATCCTCGCGACCTGCCTTCCTGTTCATCAGCTTCAGGATTCTCGAGGATCCGCTCTGCATCGGAAGATGGATGTGGGATGCGATCCTCTTCTCCGTTGCTATAAGATGTATCAGCTCCGAAGAGAAGTCCTTAGGGTGCGGGGATTCGAATCTTATCCACTCGATATTGTCGACCTCCTTGAGAATCAGTCCGAGAAGACCCGGAAAATCTACGCCGTCACAGCTGTAGCTGTTCACATTCTGCCCAAGCAGTGTGATCTCCTTTACACCCATACTGTCGAGGAACCTTACCTCCTGAAGCACATCCTCAGCACTTCTGCTCACCTCTCTTCCACGCACATACGGAACGATGCAGTAGGAGCAGAAGTTGTTGCAGCCATTCATGATGGGCACATAGGATGAGAAGTCCCCCTTCTGATAGTAGGACTTCTCGAAGCTGTACCTCTCTGCCTTCTCCAGGCGGTCATCCTGGAGATAGCTGAGGATCGAAAGCTTTTCATTCGTACCGATGACGGCATCGACGAAGGGAGCACTCTTCTTCAGATCCTCCTGAAGGCGCTCTGCCATGCAGCCAGTAACGACTATCTTGAGCTTTCTCGACCTCTTCAGATGACCGAAGTACGAGAGACGACCCCAGATCCTGTCCTCTGCACTCTTTCTGACAGAGCAGGTGTTTATTATGACAGCATCGGCCTTCTCTGCATCCTCTGTCCTCTCAAGGCCGGCCTTCTCGAGCTCGTTGTCCAGCGCAGAGGCCTCTGCCATGTTCATCTGGCAACCGTAGGACTCAATGAGATACTTCATCCTCTTCTCCTCTTTCTTGCTGCGATCAACGTATTCTCCATCAGCATCGTAATGGTCATTGGGCCGACACCACCCGGAACCGGAGTAATTGCATGGACCTTGTCCTTGAGCTCGGCATAGTTGCAGTCGCCGACTATCCTCCAGCCCCTCTCTCTTGTTGGGTCATCGATTCTGTTGATGCCGACATCGACCACTACTGCCCCATCCTTGACCATATCGGCTCCGATGGCCTCGCTCTGACCGCAGGCTGCAATCAGGATATCGGCCTGAAGGCACTCTGCACTGAGGTCTTTTGTATGTGTATTGCAGACAGTGACCGTTGCGTTCCTGTCCCTCTGCATCAGAAGGTTCGAGATCGGCTTTCCGACTATGTTGCTCCTTCCGACGACAACTACCTTCTTTCCATCTGTGGAAATCCTGTAGTAGTCGAGAAGAGCGAGAATACCCTTTGGGGTACAGGGGATGAAGCACTCCTGTCCAAGTACGAGATTTCCCATATTGACAGGAGTGAAGCCATCGACATCCTTTTCAGGAGAGATTGCCCTGATCACCATATCGGTATCGATGTGGCGTGGAAGCGGAAGCTGGACAAGGATTCCATCGACCTCATCATCATTGTCGAGTTCGTCTATGATCTTAAGAAGTCGCTCCTGGGAGGTGTCCTTGTCAAGTTCTATGTCCCTGTGACTGAAGCCAAGCTCCTCGCAGGCCTTCTTCTTCGATTCCACATAGCTGATGCTTGCAGGGTTGTCTCCTACAAGCACTACGGCAAGGCAGGGAGAGAAGGCAAGAGTGCCGACCTCCTTCCTTATTTCCTCTCGGATAAAGGAAGATACTTCCTTTCCACTCATTCTTATGCTCATATTATGTAATTTATATGTAAATCGACTGGAAATTACAACACAGCTTTGCCAAACGAGGACAAATGGAATATAGTTTGCTCATGCTCAAGAGAATACTTACAATCTGTCTACTTCTCGCAGTTGCGCTTTCTACACTCTCTGCAGTCAGCTACTACGATGCAGGAAGTCAGCGCTTCAAACTGGCAGCAGGTCTGCTCATACCTGTATCCATGACCCATTTCGACGACAATGTGACCAGATTCGGCTTTGGTGAAGACAATACAAACCTCAATGTCGGAGGTGGCGGCTCGATCTGCTATCAGATGTTCTGCACACCAAGAGTTGCTATCGGAGGAGAGGTCGGATACACCTTCAACTACATAATCGACGACACACTGATGAGCAATGTCCCTCTGCTCTTCAAGGCGACATGGTTCCCTGTAACGGGAGATATAGATATTCCAATCTCTCTCGGCGCAGGACTTACCTACCTCTCGGCTGCCGAAGGTGGCTCGCTCTTTACTTTCATGGCCTCTATGGAAGTCGGAGTCGACTACTACTTCAACCCGCACTGGGGCGTTGGCCTCAATGCTGGCTTCTATGTGATTCCAGAGCTCTACCCGACAAACTGGGAGAAGAACGGGCTTGGAACCTTCGCTCCTGTCACATTCAGCATCACATACAGGCAGTAGGGAGGAAAAGATGAAGAAAGCATTCGGATACATTCTAACTGCACTGCTCCTATCCACCCTTCTCTTTACAGGCTGCAACTACGATGACGAGGGTGTCTTCCAGTACGTCCTTTCATCCGAGCCAAGGGACGACAGAGCCCTCAACATCCTCGGCTACGATGATTCTGATATCAGCGCCGTGAAGATATACTTCAAGTCTAAGTACGGACTTGAGATGTTCCAGGACAGGACCTATACGACCCTCGATGGAACAAAGGCCGCAAAGAGCGCAACCCTCTACTCTCTGATAGATACCGACTACATCGTCTATCTGACACAGGATACTGACAATGGAACTCTCCAGACTCCTATAAACGGTGTCTACGTCTACAGCTTTGCAGACCTGGCCACCGAGCAGGCAGCTACTGTTACCTATGATGGCTCTGCAGATGGCTCCTTCGATGGAAACCCGAACTTCATAATCGGCAAGTACATCTACTGCCTCTCAGGAAAGGACAAGATCACACCGTACCTGATCAGCGTATCCGGCTCAGCTGGCTCGTATACAGTGGAGTTCACGGCCCAGAGTGCGATAACGGTCACCGACTACAACTTCTACGATGTGGATGGAAATGTGTTCACATTTGCCGATTCGGATTCCAACAAGATGTATGTTGCAGTCGATCCCGATACAGGTGCAGAAAACGGCCTCATGACAACTGCGGGCAACAACCTGCCAAACGACGACGATGTAACTGTCATCTCCGGCTTCACTGACTCATCAAATGGAACTCAGTATGTGATATTGCAGAATGATGATGATGTCGAGATCTACTCCTCGAGTGATGGCGCTACCTTCACAAGGATACACAGAAGGGATATCACGGCCTCCAACCACCTCTACACCTACTTCGATGACACATATATCTACTACAACATCCCAGGCTATGCTGCGATGTACAAGGTCAACGTCACGGACAGCAGCAGAAGCAGTGAGGACTTCTCCAGACTCAGGAACCTCGATATCGCAGGCTACTTTGCCCAGGGAAATTCCTCGACAGCTCCCGACTATCTTGTAATAGCAACAAGAGACAACGGCTTCTATATTCTCGAAGCAGGTGGTCTTTCCTCGCTGAAGAGATATTGACACATTCTCGAAAAAAGACAAGGGCTTCACAAATGTGGAGCCCTTATTTTGTTTCATGATAATGGAATGGACTTACTCGAGAATCGTATGCAGGATATCCCTCACCTCTTCATCCTTGTATACTTCATCGATCTCATCGTGCTTGAGGCCTATGAACTCATGGCAGGTATAGTGGATCCAATTGGAGTCCTCTGGACGAGAGAGAATGTGCTTTCTGCAGTAGTAGTCCGGCTGGATCGGAAGCTGTGTATCCTTGTAGAGGCAGACCTTGTAGTCGTAGACTGCGACCTTTATATCCTCTCTCGGGATACCGGCCTCCATGATGGTATGGACAAGGGCGTTGACTGTCATTCCGGTATCGAAGATATCGTCGACGATAAGGACCTTCTGCCCCTTCTTGAGCTTCCAGGGAGACCAGGTCCATCCATCGATATCGACATGGTCGGAGTGCTCCTTCACATCGCCATAGCTTCTTGCGACCACTGCCGCATAGAAGACAGGGGTCTTGCCCTGCTTCAGCGCTATGAGCTTGTAGAACTCGCTCATTACATTTGCCATGTAGGCTCCACCACGAAGAGAATCGTAGATGACATCTGGAACGAAGCCGTCCTCCCTGTACATCTTCCATACGAGCTTCAGGGCAGCGTCCCTGATCATGTCACATGTAATGAACTCCTTAGCCATAATCTTGCTCCTATACTATAGAATCGTAAGGGCCTCTGCGCCCTCTTCCGTTATAGCGACAGTGTGCTCCCAGTGGCATGCAGGCTTTCCATCAAGCGTCTTGACAGTCCAGCCATCCCTGAGAGTTCTGACCTTGTATGTCCCCATGTTGATCATAGGTTCGATTGCGATGACCATTCCCGGCTTGAGTCTTGGATTCGGCATCAGCTTGGAGACGAAATTAGGCACCTCTGGATCCTCATGGAGATCCAGCCCCACTCCGTGTCCAGTGTAGTCCTGAACGACTCCATAGCCGTTTTCAACAGCGCACTTCCTGAAGACTGCCTTTCCGATATCCTGGACTCTTGCACCCCTCTCTCCGGCAGCCTTGACACCGAGGTCGAGTGCCTCGTGCGTGACTACATTGAGCTTGTGCACCTCATCCGATACCTTCCCGATCTCATATGTCCTTGTGGAGTCGCTGACGTATCCATTGACTGTGAAGCAGACATCCACAGAGACGATATCTCCGCTTCTGAGAATCTCCTTCTTCGAAGGGATACCGTGGATCACAGTATCGTTCACGGAGACGCAGGCAGTGTTGGGATAACCTTCAAAGCCGAGACAGGATGGGATTCCACCCCTCTTCTTTATGAACTCGTAACAGTATCTGTCGACCTCATAGGTGGACATTCCCTCGCGGATGATATCATCAAGGGAGTAGAGGCACTCTGCAAGCAGCTTGCAGCTGTACCTTATTCCGTCGATCTGCTCCTTCGTCTTGAGCTGGATCATACGTGGACCTCCTTCTTGCGGATATTGTCCAGTACTCCGTTGATGAACTTGTATGCGACATCGGTGCTGAGCGACTGGGAGAGCTTCACTCCCTCGTCGATGATGATGGCAGGATGCACATCCTGTGCGCAGTACAGCATGGAGAAGATCGAGATTCTCAGAATATTCCTGTCCACGCAGTTTATCCTCTCGACAGGACGGTTGATCGAATAGCGGCCGATCACCTCGTCTATCTTTTCAAGATGCTCCAGTGTTCCCTGGATCAGATATCTGGCATAGAACACTACATTCTCGGGCAGAGCGGACATCTCCTCCTCGCTCCTGCCTGGAAAGATCGTCAGATCGATCGGTTCATGCAGCTGGTTGTTGAAGTCCATTGCGTAGAGTGTCTCTACGGCTATCTCCCGGGCCTCATGTCTTTCTACTTTATTGAAATCCTTCATATTTCCCTTACTTGTACAGGATTCTTACTCTGGCCTCTCCCCTGAGGGTCTCCACCAGTTCGTTCACAGCAGTATTGTATGCATTCTGCAGCTTCTGGCTTTCAAGTCCGCTCCTGATGTAATCCCTGACAGTCTCAGGCTCCTCTGGAGTAAGTCTGTCGTCCAGCTCGAGGATCCTGCCATCATTGTGGACACTGACTCTTACGATATGGAAGCCAAGTCCGGATTCGATCATGGGGCTTACCTTTCCGACTTCAAGTGCAAATACACTGTCGAAGAAGTCGGCACCAAGTGCCTTCAGAGCCTGCTCGTTGGCCATTGTAAGCCAGCCGATCTCTCCACCGAGATTGACGCTGTCCTCATCCTTCGAGTACTGCTTTACAGCCTTCTCGAAGGTGATCCTTCCAGCTGCGATATCGGAAGCGACCTTGTTCATCAGGGTCCTGTTGGAGCTGTCGGTCTTCTCATCCCCTTCCTTTGGGATGTAGATGTGGGCAAGCTTTACATTCTCGTCCTGATAGAAGTTGGCCCTGTTCCTTCTGTAATAGGAGCTGATCTCATCCTCACTGATGCTGACCTTGAGGTTCTTGAGCTCGTCGCCCTTTACCTTGTCGATATAGTTCTCGAGTATGTACTGGTTCTTCAGTGCATCCTTGAACTCGTCGACAGAGCCCATCGTTCTGATGGCCATCTGCTCGTACTGCTCAGTGGTCAGTGTGACTTTGGTGTTCTGCTCGTAGTTGGTCTTGTAGTTCCTGTAGAGCTCCTCTCTCTGCTGGGCAGAGACTGTTATGCCCTCTCTCTCTGCTCCCTGCAGAAAGACCCTGTCGTTGATCATCATATTCAGAACGTCCAGCTTCTTGTCATCCGGAGCACCGAACTTCTTGGCCTCCTTGTCGAGCATGTCGTAGGTGATGATCTCGTTCCTGATCAGATTGACTGTGGCTGCAGGAGAGGTTCCTACAGCTGCAAAGAGAGGAAAAACGAGGGAAAAGACAACGAGCATGAGCAAAAATCTTCTATTCTTCATGATCAATAGTTCCTTTCAACGTGGATTCTCTTTCCGAGTGCCTCTGCATAACCTGTACTCTTTATGACATCGGAAAGCTTCAGGTACATACCCTCTCCCTCCATGACCTTCATCAATGTGGAAAGGGTCTTCATCTTCCTTATCGATTTGTTGTCGACAAAGGCAAAGGATCTCTTGCCGGAGACCTGGCCTGCACGAGAGAGGAAGGTCCTTACGCTATCCGGAATCCTGCCACCCCAGAAGGTAGTGGCGGTAGTTCCCACGAGAACGTAGTCATAGAATGAAAGCTTCTTGTCGGTATCGACATTCATGTTGAATATATCCACATTGTGTCCTTGAGAGGAGATTCCCCTGGCAAGTGCCTCGCTGATGGCCTTGAGGTTCCTGTCCTCTCTATCCTTACCGGCATAGACTATACAGATCTGCATTGTAACACCTCGACTTAGTTAATATAACATCAGAGTGCCTTCAAAGACCACACCCTAAATATAGAATATCTGTGTAGAAAGAAAAAACCGACCCCGAAAGGTCGGCCTAATGGATACAGACTATGTTACTTGGTAGTTGTAGTAGTCTGGGAAGCGTCCTGAGCGTACCAGTTGCCGTTGGAGTTCTGGGCGGCTGCAGAATCGAGGAGTGTATCGGAGGTGTTGCTCTTGTTGACGAATGCAACGAGGAGAGCAAGGACCATGAAAGCGATGGCACAGCCTGTTGTGACCCTGTTGAGGAAGGAGGAGGCACCGGTTCCGAGAGCGGAATCGGAGGAACCACCGAAGATACCTCCCAGGCCCTGAGAGTTCTCATCCTGAACTGCGATGAGGAAGATCAGAAGCAGAGCAACGATAACGAAAAGGATAAGTAGAATTACGCTTAAAACACCCATTGTATTTCCTATCTCCAATATTACTTGTTGAATGTAAGGACAGGGAGGAACTTCTCTACGGAGAGGGAGGCGCCACCTACCAGTGCTCCATCGATGTTTTCCTTTGCCATCAATGCCTTCACATTTGAAGCATTAACAGAACCACCATACTGTATAATGAGCTTTTCTGCAATATCAGAATCGAACATTTTTTCAACAACACTGCGGATGAATGCATGTGCACTGTCGGCATCCTCAGGGGTTGCTGTCTTTCCGGTACCGATGGCCCAGACTGGCTCGTATGCGATAGTGATAGAGGCCATCTGCTCAGCGCTGATGCCCTTGAGTCCATCCTGGATCTGGGTGGAAAGAACGCTCTCGAGCTTGCCTGATTCTCTCTCCTCGAGTGTCTCACCTACGCAGAGAACGATCTCCATGCCCTCTTCAAGTGCAAGCTTGATCTTTGCGTTGATGAATGCATCACTCTCGCCGTAGTAGCTTCTTCTCTCGCTGTGGCCGAGGATGACTGTATTGACACCGAGGTCCTTCAGCATCTCAGGTGCGACCTCTCCGGTGAATGCACCATTTCTGTGGTCGTTCATGTTCTGAGCTGCAACGATGATATTGCTTCCCTTCACTGCCTCTACGACAGCTGGGATGGTGACAAATGGTGGAGCGATCATGATCTTGCAGTCGCAGCCAGCAGCCTTTACAGCAGCAGCAAGCTCCCTGGCAAAGGCAGCACCCTTGCTCGGTGTCATGTTCATCTTCCAGTTACCTGCGATATAAGGTCTTCTCATTTTACTCTCCTGTTTATTTGATGTAATGGGAGACGGTGACCGTCTCCCCATGATGCCTACTTCTCCAGTGCCTTGATGCCAGGAAGTGTCTTTCCTTCGAGGAACTCGAGGGATGCGCCACCGCCTGTCGAGACATGGCTGATTTTGTCTGCAAGGCCGAACTTGTTGATTGCAGCAACGGAGTCGCCACCACCGACAACCGAGGTTGCGTCGCTCTCTGCAAGAGCCTTTGCGACCTCTCCTGTTCCCTTTGCGAAGGCTGCGAACTCGAAGACTCCCATTGGGCCATTCCAGACGACGGACTTTGCAGCCTTGACCTCATCGACGATGAGCTTGACTGTCCTTGGTCCGATATCCATTCCCATCATGTTATCTGGGATATCGACAGAGTTTACAGCAACTGGTTCTGCACTCTCGTTAAACTCTGCAGCACAGATGTGATCGACTGGGAGGATGACCTTGACGCCCTTCTCAGCTGCCTTGGCAAGGAAGGCCTTGGCAGTCTCGACGAAGTCGGCTTCGAAGAGGGACTTTCCGATCTCATGTCCCTGTACCTTGAGGAAGGTGTATGCCATACCGCCACCGATGACGATCGTATCGCAGGTCCTGACGAGGGACTCGAGGACTGTGATCTTGGAAGAGACCTTGGAGCCGCCGATTACTGCGACGAATGGCTTTTCTGGATTCTCGAGAAGTGGAGCCATGAACTTCACTTCCTTCTCGATGAGGAAGCCAGCGTAGGATGGCAGGAAGTGGGAAACACCCTCTGTGGAGGCGTGGGCTCTGTGTGCAGTGCCGAATGCGTCGTTGCAGTAGATGTCTCCATAGGAAGCAAGCTCCCTGGCAAAGGACTCGACGTTCTTCTCCTCCTCTGCGTAGAATCTTACGTTCTCGAGAAGAAGCACTTCACCTGGCTTCAGAGCCTTGACCTCGGCCTCAACATCGCTTCCGATGACATCCTTGGCAAGCTTGACTGGAGATCCGAGCAGCTTCTCGAACTCCTTTGCAACTGGAGCAAGAGAGAAGTCAGGATTCTTCTGTCCCTTTGGTCTTCCGAGGTGGGTCATGACGACGAGGGATGCACCATGCTCCAGGATGTACTTCACTGTAGGAAGTGCTGCCTTGATCCTGGTAGCATCGGTAACTACACCGTTCTTGAGTGGTACATTGAAGTCGACTCTGATAAGGACTCTCTTGCCCTTGAGATCTGCTTCTCTGATTGTATTTAGGACCATATTAAATCTCCTTTGACAAATAGAGCCTGCCAATGCGGCAGGCCCGTTTGTTCCGGACCTTAGCCGGAATTTCTATTTTTCGGTAATCAACCGTTGACCTTCTTCATGTGGGCGATGAGGTCGAGGACCTTGTTGGAGTATCCGATCTCATTGTCGTACCAGGAGACGACCTTTACGAAGGTGTCCGTGAGTGCGATACCGGCCTTTGCATCGAAGATGGAGGTTCTTGTATCACCGAGGAAGTCGGAGGAAACGACTGCATCCTCTGTGTAGCCGAGGATACCCTTGAGCTCGCCTTCGGAAGCCTTCTTCATTGCAGCGCAGATCTCAGCATAGGTTGCTGGCTTTGCGAGGTTGACAGTGAGGTCGACAACGGAAACGTCGAGGGTAGGAACTCTCATGGACATACCGGTGAGCTTGCCGTTGAGTGCAGGGATGACCTTGCCAACAGCCTTGGCAGCGCCAGTTGAGGATGGGATGATGTTGCCAGAAGCAGCTCTGCCACCTCTCCAGTCCTTCATGGAAGGTCCGTCGACGGTCTTCTGGGTAGCTGTTGTGGAGTGTACAGTTGTCATGAGGCCATCAGTGATACCGAAGTTGTCGTTGAGGACCTTTGCAATTGGAGCAAGACAGTTGGTCGTGCAGGATGCGTTGGATACGAACTGGGTACCCTTGACATAGGTGTTCTCGTTTACACCGCAGACGAACATCGGAGTGTCATCCTTGGATGGAGCGGACATTACAACATACTTTGCACCGGCGTTGATGTGGGCCTGAGCCTTCTCCTTTGTGAGGAAGAGACCTGTGGACTCTACGACATACTCGGCACCGACCTCGTCCCACTTGAGCTCGTTGGGATCCTTGCAAGCGGTTACTCTGATGGACTTTCCGTTTACAATGAGAAGGGACTTCTCGACATCAGCCTCGATTGTACCCTCGAACTGGCCGTGCATTGTATCGTACTTGAGCATGTAGGCAAGGTAGTCGACTGGGCAAAGGTCATTGATTCCCACGACCTCGACATCCTTTCTGGTCATAGCAGCGCGGAAAACGAAACGTCCGATTCTTCCGAATCCATTAATACCAATCTTCATATATGATATTCTCCTTATAAGGTATTATTTTTATAACCGAGGAAAATATACAAAGTTAGCAATATCTCGTCAATTGGAAAACAATAAACGTAGCCAAAATTAAAATATTTTATCAGTAGATAAGTGCCGAATCAACAAGAAAATGTTCCCTTGAGAACATTAAGTATCTCTTCCTGTCTAATTAACATCGGTTCTGTCGCAAAATCGTTGGTCTTATGGTCGTTTCCGGCCAGATGAAGAAGGCCATGCAGACATAGTCTGAGAAGCTCTTCCCTTTCGCCTGCACCGAAAGTCTGTGCATTCTCCTTCATCCTCTCGAGGCAGATGAAGACATCGCCATACTCCTTCTCGATAGCTCCGCCCTCCTCCTCTTCAAAGTCGAACGAAGGAAACTCATCGTCATCATCCAGAGCGAATGTGAGTATGTCAGTGACCTCATCCTTTCCTCTGTAATCCCTGTTGAGCTCCCTTATCGTTTCAGGAGAGACAAAGGTGAGAGAAAAGGAGCCGTCGATACCGACAAGCGGAATGCACCTTTCAAGGAAAGCAGAGACTACCTCCTCTGGAGCATCCTTTCTGTATTCTTCATCATCATAGAATATTTCGAACATATCAGTCCTTCTTGTCGTTGTCGTACTTGATCCTGTGGTGGTCTCTTGCGATTGCTTCGTGGATGAAGACGTGCTTGATCCTGTCGAGGTCGATCATTGTAAGTCCACAGTCGTTAAGCTGGTTTCTGGTGATCTTGCCGACCAGGATGGATGTGAAGAAGTTCTCGTACCTCTGGCTTGTAGGTCTGTCGAGGGTCCTTGAAGCAGCCTCGAAGCAGTCTGCGAGCATGACGACAGCAGCCTCTCTGGACTGCGGTGGGTCTGCGTTGTAGCGGAAGTCGTCCTCATTTACACCATACGGGTTCTTGTTCTGGTCGACCTCCTTCTTCGCTTCGTTGTAGAAGTACTGGATGATGTCGTTGCCGTGGTGCTGGTAGATAATATCGATGACCTCCTGTGGAAGTCCTATCTCCTTGCCCTTCTCCACACCGAGCTTGACATGGGACTTGAGAACTGCAGCAGAGAGCGTCGACTTTATATCGTCGTGGGCGTTGTGGCTGTTCTTCGGCTGGTTCTCGACGAAGTACTCCGGATGCTCGACCTTTCCGATATCGTGATAGAGGCCACCTACCTTGGCAAGCTCGGCATTGCCGCCGATCTCCTTTATCGCCTCATATGCCATGTCGGCAACGTTGTTGACGTGGTTGTATGTGCCAGGCGCTGCGATTCTCATCCTCTGCAGTGTCGGAGAGTCGGTCGTGCAGAGCTCGTGGAGACGGAAGACAGTCGGGATGTTGGTGATGTGCTCGATTATCGGGAGGATAATGGAAAGCAGAACGTATGTTATTGCCACATTGAGACATATCGTAAGTATCTCTGTAAAAAGCAATGAAAGCGGATTCGAATTCAGCAGATGGAAGAACATCGTTATGATCGAGCAGGTCAGTGCCGTATAGAAGGCCTGGAAGATCATGTCGATCCTGTTTACACCGAAGCGCACGAAGAGGATGCTCACAACACTGAGGAAGATGAAGTAGAAGAAGGTGACCATGTTGTTGTACGAGAGGAACAGCATGTATGCAGCGAAGAGCACACCTGCAATCACACCATAGGTCTTCTTGTTCGTCAGATGGGTAAGCAGCAGAGGCATGAAGAGAAATGGCATGAACTGGTTCATTATGCCCTCTGCATTGTAGTTCCTTGCCAGTCTTATCATTATATAGGAGAGGATAAGGACGAAGACGAAGGAGCCCATGAAGGCTATCGAGAAGGTCGGTACCCTGTACTTCCTTTCCGTTATCCTGATTATCGAGATGACGCAGGTTATCGTGATGCATGCCAGCAGCATCGTCCTTCCGATCATCTCTGTGATCAAGTAGTCTATCTTTATCGAGTTGATCCTGTTGATGGTTCTGAGCTGCTGCTCCGTTACGAGCGTATCCAGCTTCATGATGTACTCGCCCCTGTTTATCTCGATAGTGACATCCTCGACCTCGCCTGCGACCCTGGTCTTCTCGAGTTCTGTCGCAGTCTCGTCGTAGTAGTAGTTGGGTCTTACGAGCATGTTCGCAGCTTCGTAGACGAACTGGATGAAGGAACCTGAGAATCTTATCTTGTAGGAGGATATCCAGTTGGTGAATGCATCGTAGAGGTAGCTGTCAATGTAAAGCGACGAGAGATATCGTGAGGTCCTTGCTTCACTGCCCTTTCCATCCTCGCCATAGTTCTCGACACTTGCAAGCAGGTAGCCCTTCTCTGCAAGAGCTCTGATATCCTTTCCGGAGAAGACTCCTATCTCTATGAGATTCCTTACGAAGTCCCTTGTCAGAAGGAGCGCCTGCTCCCTCTCATCCCCAGGAAGCGCAAGATACTTCTCATAGAGCTTGTCGAGATCCGCAAGCTCGTAATCCTTTGCCATCTGCTCGATTGCTGCACCTCCCTCCTTGAAGGCGGAGACAAAGACATCGGATGCAGCCTTGCTCCAGATGGTGTCCTGAAGAGAACAGGAGAAGATCGGGAGGACGGACTGTGCTGCGACCTTCCTTGCCTCCTCTGTTGCGACCTCATCTATGAACTCGAAGTGCTGTGGACTTATCACATCCTCATCCGAAAGGTCTCCCGGCTCATAGTTCCTTGTAAGCACTATCCGTGTGAGCGTGTTGGAAGATATTACCAGAGGAAGCAGAAGGCCCAGGGCAATGGAGAGGAGAACGAGAGAAGCAAGCAGAAGTCTCTTGGGCTTGCTGAAGAGTTCGCTCACTTCATTAATACTGGTCTTTGCCATTGTCTTCCTCCTGTGAATACCTCGAGATTATCGCCTTGACGATCCTGGAACGGACAACATCCCCAGAAGAAAATCTTATCACACCCAGGCTTGGGATGTCATGAAGAATAGAAAGCGCCTCGACAAGCCCGCTCTGGCGGGGATTCGGAAGGTCTATCTGGGAGGTATCTCCTGTTATTATGGCCTGGCTGTCCTCGCCAAGCCTTGTAAGGAACATCTTCATCTGTCCACGTGTAGAGTTCTGAGCCTCGTCGAGGATGACGATGGAGCGATTCAGAGAGCGGCCCCTCATGTATGCAAGTGGGCTTATCTCTATCGCTCCAGTCTCCTCGAGCTTTCTTATCTGCTGAGGTGCAAGGAAGTACTCCATCGAGTCGTAGAGCGGCCTGAGATATGGATTCAGCTTCTGTGAAAGGTCTCCAGGAAGGAAGCCAAGCGATTCGCCTGCCTCGACTACCGGTCTTGTGAGCACGAGCTTGTGCTTCTTTCCGGTCATCACCTGCATCAGTGCATAGGCAATCGCAAGAAAGGTCTTTCCTGTTCCTGCAGGACCCTCTGAAAAGACTATCTGGTTCTCGAAGAGCGAGGCGACATAGCGCTTCTGCAGGCGGCTCTTTGGAAAGACGCTTCTTGAATTGACCACGATATTGTAGTCCCTTACAGGGTATACAGCCTGTCCGCTCTCGATTTCCTTCAGCTTCGGCTCGCTTAAAAGCTGGTACTCCATGAATATCTCGCTCTCAGAAAGCTCCTCGGTGCGGGAGTCGCTGAGCCTGGCAAGGTGCTCGAGCAGATCGGTTGCAAGCTTTGATGGAGGGTCCATCATGACCATATTGCCCTTGACAGAAAGCTCGGTGCCGAGCAGTACCTCCAGATAGGGAACATTCCTGTCGTTGACGCCCAGGACCTTACCCATCTGGATCATATCATTGAAATACAGAATATTCGACAAGTGCATCCCCCATCTAGTCGCCGTAGACGCTCTCGGTACTCTCCCACTCTCCTTCATATCTTCTCCAGTTCTGATCGACCTTGAGGTCCGGAAGGGTCTTCCATCTGAGATAGAAGGTGACTGTAGGCACCCATGAGTATCCAGAAGTCGATGATACAACAGAGGCAGAATATTTACAATGAAGGTCCCAGTCCGTCATGTAGTGGACCAGCTCCAGCGAGACAGAATCCATGATGAACTGTGTCTTCTCCACTCCGCTTCCGAAGACATCCAGGGAGCGCAGGAAGTCGTCGTACATGTTCTTGAAGAAGCTGCCACCGGATTGATAGCGGTAGTAGCCGTTGTTCTTCGTCACAAGCGACAGCTTTATATCGACGAACTCTGCGACCGAATATGTCAATGAGGTCGTAAGACTCGAGTAGATGTTGTATGGGTTGTTGTAGTCGTAGTGGAAGAGCGCATCTACAGAGGCAAAGAGGACTATCCTGTTCTTCCACCAGTAGCGTGCGAAGTTCTTCTGTACGAACTCTGCCTCCCAGTAGTCCATCTTCAGCTCCTCGTCGATCGTCTTCGAGTTGTGCGTGAAGCGGAAAAGCGGCGTGAGGATATAGGTCCTGAGAGACTCGACCTCGTTCCTTGTGCCATCATCCTCGACATCAAAATCGAGATACTCTGTGATCGAATAGGCCTTGTCTGCGCTCCTGAGCGAGGCCGAGCTCTTGAAGCTCAGTGGATAGAAGAAGTCGTCACTTCTGTACTCTCCACTCTGGTAGACAGCTGAGAACGAGAGTGTGAAGTAGGTTCCGAGATATCCGATAGAGAGGTTCATGTCATCGCTCTCGTACTCGCCCTTCTCCTCGTCCTCGACAAGCTTCCAGTTGTAGGAGGCAGAGAACTTCTTGTACTTGAGAGAGAGCGAGGGAGTAATGACACCGACAAGTGGATCGAGCACATATTTTATCGCAGGAGTGAACTCTAGCTCCCCGATATCATAGAGCTTCGAGAAGCTGACATAGTGCTCCTTCACGCTGTCCCTGTCCCAGCCGAAGTGGTCCTCATCCTCTGTGAGCGAGGAGTCGTCCTCTATCTTCCTGTAGCGGTAGAGCTGCGCATTCAGATACCACTTCAGTCCCAGCTTCGGAATGGATACTGTATTGGTGCTGTTGAATGAGAGTGTGTCCGTTCTCTCGTTGTCGGAGTCCTCATAGTACGAGTAGCTGTAGGTAGGAGTCAGCGCAGTCGAGAATTCGAGCTCATCGGAATGCTTTCCTGAGACCGTGATCGTACCACCGGTCTTCGAGGTCGTCGATTCACCCTCCAGCTTATCCTCCTCGATCTCGTCATAGCTTCTTGCGAACTGCTCGTAGGCTGTATACTTTATCCTGAAGTAGGAGTCTGCACGGTTCTTCCGTCTTGTCTTCTTCACCTCGTTCTCATAAAGAGGAAAGAGAAGCGGATCCGAGAGAATGAAGTAGTCGGAGAGCTTCACCTCCTCGACTGTTTCGACCTCCACACTCTTTCCTTCACTGCTGTCCGAGATGTTGACAAGGGAGCCTTCAAGCTTCACGTTCAACTCCGGAAGTGTCACATCAGTGACTTCGTACTCCTGGTCGCTGCTCTTCCAGGTGGACTTCGACGAGATCCTGATCGTGGAGAACGACAGGCTGTCTATGTACCTGAAGCTGTTCATCGGGATATTCACAGAGCCGTTTATAGTAGTCGTATAGCTTGTGATGCTGCCTGTATAGGTGGATGGGAAGTTCTGTGAAAGACCGAAAATCGAGTCGATCGAGAAGCTCGTCAGTCTGTTTCCATAATCTGCAAGCACATATGGGTCGGAGTAGAATGGGATATAGCCTGTAAACGAGACATTCTCCGACGAGAACTTGAATTCGTTCACTGAGTAGAACCTGCGATTCGTATCGTTGTACTCCTCGTTGGAGTATATGAGCATCGAGTTGGTAGAGAGGACAAGCTTCTCCTCGAAGAGCTTGAGAAGTGTATCGGTGCCGATATCGAAGCCGGTCCTCTCATAGCTGTCGGCCAGAAGAGTGATGTAGCTTCCACTCTTCTCGGCCCAGGCAGCGAGCGGACTAATGGCCTCGAGGTCCTCCTCGTAGTAGACTCCATTGCTCCTCTGTCTCTTCTGGTCCTTGTTCCTCAGAAGTGCGGAAAAGGAGCTCGTCTCGCTTTCATCGAACTTCGGATAGGAGCCAAGGAGCTCCCAGGTCGTTGAAAGGAACATGCCACGGGAGGAGTTGAAGCCGAAGGCAGGGTTCCCAACGAGTCTGGAACCTGGATAGAAGAAGGCTGGGAAGTAGAGAAGAGGCACTCTTCCTATGTTCAGTGTCGCAGATGAAAGGAACATGTCTCCTCCTTCGAGGAATGCAATCTCCTTTGCCCTGATGCTCGAATACTGCTTCTTCGGATTGCTCGTTATGAAACCATCGCGGAAGAAGAGACCTGAATCGTTTCCCTTGTATGAAAGCAGCTTTCCTGCAGTGTAGAAGTTTATCTTCTCACCCTCGCTGTTCTCTCTCTCGGCAAATGTCGTGCCTCCCGAGATTATGAGGTCGCCCTCCTCCCAGAGGAAGGTGACGATATCCGCATCCATGTCTCCAAGTCCCCTATCGAGCGACTTGTCCCTGTAGTGCACCTGACCGAAGGCAGTGAGCTTCTTTTCATCGCTTTCGACAAGCAGGTTCCTTGCTACAAGGGTTCTTGGTGAATCTGCACCCTTGAGCGTGAATGATATCTCGACATTGCCCTTGAGAAGGATATCTCCGCTATCAAGCGTCTCTATCGAGTCTGCAGAGAGGATCGAGAGCGTGTACTCTCCCTCCTTCTCCGTTCCGAGCCTCTCCTCCCTTCTCTCGATATTCTCGTAGCTGTAGAGCGCTTCTCTCAGCTCATCATCGGAAAGCGATGTATCGAGACCTCTGAGAGAGGCCATGTCGACAAGCTCATCGTGAGTCGAGAGAAGTATCTTCTCATAGAGAGGCGATGCTGCAAGAGAGATGCATGCAGCAGAAAGCAAAAGGATAAGGATTAATGCCCTTCTAGCTCTCAAGATACCTTCTCACGTACTGACCAGTATAGCTTTCCTCGACCTTGGCGACCTCCTCCGGAGATCCGGTGGCAATCACGCAGCCTCCCTTATAACCGCCCTCTGGTCCAAGGTCGACTATGTAGTCGGCACACTTTATGACATCGAGATTGTGCTCGATGAGAATGACTGTATTTCCAGCATCGACAAGGCGGTTCAGCACCTCGAGAAGCTTCTTCACATCTGCAAAGTGCAGGCCTGTGGTCGGCTCATCGAGGATGTAGAGCGTCCTACCTGTGCTGATCTTCGAAAGCTCGAGAGAGAGCTTGACTCTCTGCGCCTCGCCTCCGGAGAGTGTCAGTGCACTCTGTCCCAGGCGGACATACTCGAGTCCGACATCCCTCAGCGTGTTGAGCTTGTTCATTATCGCAGGGAAGACAGAGAAGAACTCGCAGGCCTCGCTGACTGTCATATCGAGGATGTCAGAGATGTTCTTTCCCTTGTATGTGACCTGAAGCGTCTCCTTGTTGAAGCGCTTTCCTTCACAGACATCGCACTTGACGAAGACATCGGGAAGGAAGTTCATCTCGATCTTCAGCTGTCCATCGCCCTGGCAGTTCTCGCACCTTCCTCCAGCAACGTTGAAGGAGAAGCGTCCGCTCTTGAAGCCACGCGCCTTCGACTCCGGAAGAGAGGCGAAGAGTTCCCTTATCGGAGTCCAGAGACCGACGTAGGTCGCAGGATTGGACCTTGGAGTCCTTCCGATAGGAGTCTGGTCGATGTTTATTATCTTGTCGATGTACTCGGAGCCCTCGAGCTTTCTGTACCCATCGAACTCCTCTCCCTTCTTCCTGTCGATCGCATTCTTCACGGCCGGGATGAGTATCTCGTTGAGAAGAGTCGACTTTCCAGAGCCTGAAACACCTGTAATTGCAATGAGCTTTCCAAGCGGGAATTCGACATCGAAGCCCTTGAGATTGTTCTTCCTGCAGCCGTAGAGCTTCAGGAAGTGCCCGTTTCCAGCCCTTCTTTTCTGAGGGACAGGGATCGTGAGCCTGTGCGAGAGGAAGGCGCCTGTAACGCTCTTCTCATTCTTCTCGACCTCCTCAGGTGTGCCCACTGCAGTAATATAGCCACCATGCTCGCCTGCACCGGGACCAAGGTCGACAACATAGTCGGCCTCTCTGATGGTATCCTCATCGTGTTCCACGACGATGACTGTATTTCCGATATCCCTCAGATTCTTAAGTGTGCCTATGAGCTTCGAGTTGTCCCTCTGATGAAGGCCGATAGAGGGCTCGTCAAGGACGTAGAGCACGCCCGAAAGCGCGCTTCCGATCTGCGTTGCAAGCCTTATCCTCTGCGCTTCTCCGCCAGAGAGGGTCGCCGAGGCCCTGTCAAGCGTCAGGTAATCGAGGCCGACGTTCATAAGGAAGGAGAGACGTGAGAGAATCTCCTTCATTATCTGCCTTGCGATGCTCTTCTCCGTATCCGTCAGCTCGAGGTGTTCGAAGAAGTCCAGGCTCTCGGAGACGGTCATGTGCGTGACCTGCATGATATTGAAGCCTCCGACAGTGAAGCCAAGAGCCTCCGGTCTCAGCCTCTGTCCCTGGCAGTTCGAGCAGGTCTTCTCTATCTTGAAGCTGTCGAGCCACACCTTGATCGCAACAGAGGGTGTCTCGTAGTACCTTCTCTGGAGCTCCGACATGATTCCAGGGTACGGCTCTCTCTTGTGATATGTGGCCGTTCCTCTTCCATTCTGGTAGTCGAAGGATACAGGTTTTCCTCCACCATACAGGAAGGCGCTGTAGGCTGCCTTCGGCCACTTTCTGATCGGAAGCGCAAGATCGAAATCATATGCTTTCGCAAAGGCCTCCATGTAGGTCCTTGTAAAGCGCGCATCCGGATTGTGCGTAACGATTCCTCCCTCGAGATAGCTCTTTGTCGGGTCAGGAATTATCTTCTTTATGTCGAATTCGCTCTTGACTCCAAGTCCATTGCACTCCGGGCAGGCACCGAATGGATTGTTGAAGGAGAAGAGTCTCGGCTCAGGTTCTGGGACTGTTATGCCACAGAATGGACAGCTGTTCTTCTCTGAAAAGAGTTCTTTCTTCCCCTCCTGGACGAATTCGACCTCGACAAGGCCCCCTGTCATTCCTGCAGCGACCTCGATCGAATCTGCAAGGCGTGTCCTGTCGGCTCTCCTGTTCAGAAGCCTGTCTATTATTATCGTGATGCTGTGCTTGAAATTCTTGTCGAGCTTGGGAATGCCATCTGAAAGCATCACGCTCTCACCATCCACGATGCATCTTGTGTAGCCTGAATTGAGTGCATCCTCGAAGACCTTCCTGTACTCGCCCTTCCTGCCTCTGGCAACAGGGGCGCCTATGATAAGTCTACCACCCTCCTCGTGGTCGAAGATCGTGTCGATTATCTCATCGACGCTCATCTCTGTAATTACCCTTCCGCAATTTGGGCAGTGTGCGATTCCTATTCTTGCCCAGAGAAGCCTATAGTAGTCGTATATCTCGGTGATCGTACCGACAATGGACCTCGGATTCCTGTGTGTTGACTTCTGCTCTATTGCAATTGCAGGTGAAAGCCCCTCTATCGAATCGACTTCCGGCTTTTCGAGCCTTCCGAGGAACTGGCGCGCATAGGCAGAGAGGGACTCGACATACCTTCTCTGTCCCTCTGCGAATATCGTATCGAATGCAAGAGAGGACTTTCCTGAGCCGGAAAGTCCACTTATCACGACGAGCTTGTTCTTCGGGAGCGTGACATCTATGTTCTTCAGGTTGTGGGACCTTGCTCCCTTGATGACTATACTATCTTTCATCAGAATCTATCTATTTCCTCGAAGAGTGCAGCTTCTGCACTGTCTATATCCACTTCCTTTGCCAGCTCCCCTCTCACATAGAGGAAGGCCTTCTTTCCGATTCCAGTCACGGCAAGGTCAGCACCCTTTGCTTCCCCAGGACCATTGACCTGACAGCCCATTATTGCAACAGAGAGGTTCCTGTTCACAGAGAGAAGTCTCTTCTCGACTCTCTCGAGAAAGCCCTGCGAGTCGAAGGAGTGGCGACCGCAGCGTGGGCAGGAGACTATCCTGACACCACCCTTTCTGAGGCCGACTGTCCTCAGTATCTCGATTGCTGCCTGCACCTCCGTCTCGATGCTTCCTGTGATCGAGACCCTTATCGTGTCTCCGATACCCTCTTCAAGCAGGCTTCCAAGTGCCCAGGCGGAGCGCACACAGCTTGTCACGATTCCACCGGCCTCGGTCACGCCGAGGTGGATAGGATAGTCACAGCTTTTCTTCAGCTTCCTGTTGGCCTCCAGTGTGATATCCGGATCGCTGGCCTTCAGGGAAATGACTGTATCTGAAAAGCCCCAGGATTCGAACCAGTCGGCATACTCAAGTGCTGTATCGACCATGAGGTCTGCCTTCGAAAGGTTCTTCTCGTTCTTTGGAAGTGAACCGCTGTTCAGTCCTATTCTTATTGCAGCGCCCCTCTCCTTTGCAGCTCTTACGACCTCCTCGGTCTTCCACTTGGCACCAATATTGCCTGGATTGATCCTTATCTTGGGAGCGCCGCACTCAAGAGCCTCGAGTGCCATCCTGTAATCGAAGTGGATATCTGCAACTGCAGGCATTGCACCCTCATGGCAGATCCTTGTGAAGTTCTCTCTGTCATCGGAGCTCACATATGAGAAGCGCATGAGCTCACAGCCCATGCTCTTCAGGACTCTCATCCTGTGGAGGATGGCATCGATATCGGCACCAGCTATTGCACTGTCATACATCGTCTGGACTCTTACTGGGGCATCTCCCCCTATCTGAAGTCCATTCACACCTACAGACTTGGAACTGAACATCTTCTACTCCAGTACGTACTTGAGGACTCTGCCTTCTCCCTTCACAAGGTACTGTTCACCTGGAAGGAAGAGGACGAAATCACCCTTTGAAAGATTCATGACAGCAGTTACATCCCTCCCCCCAGGAACCTCTCTCCAGGTCGTGGCGGCACTGACTTTTCCCTCTTCGACAAGAAGAAGAATGGAGTACTTTCTGTTGACATCGAAGCTCTCCATGCTCTCCTGATATGAGGAGAGAGAGTGCTCTATCCCCTTCAGGGATGGAAGAATGTCATAGTATTTCCCGATGTCTGAAACTCTGTCTGAAACCATAGAATGGATTATAGCCAAATTGGATATGGTTTGTCATCCGAATCGATGCTGCTGGTGCGCCTCATGAAGCAGGGACTCGTTTCTTCACTTTCCTTTCCTTAATATCCATTCATCCAGATTGGAGTGCACTCTTCCAGCATGAAAAAAAGGGAAGGAACATGACAAAGACAAAAGAAAGGACGGCATGGAAGCCCACACCGTCCTTGAAATCTACTGTTTCTCTATGCTATCAGCCGAGCAGAAGCATCGAGAAGACCAGTGTGAAGAGTGCAACTGTCTCAACGATACCGATGACGATGAAGAAGTTGGCAGCACCCTTTCCAGTCTCTGCAACAGCGTCAGCTGCACAGGCTGCGACCTTGCCCTGGAGGTAACCGGAAAGACCGATTGCCATACCACCGAAGACGCCACAGGCAACGGCAAGTGGAGTGTTTCCACCTCCTACGAGAGCTGAGGAACGGATGAAGTTCATCAGCAGAAAGCCATAGATTGTCTGTGTGAGCGGAGCACCAGAGAATGCAACGAGGATGAATGGAGCTGGCTTACCTTCGGCATAGCACTTCTTCCATCCACCGACAGAAGCCTGTGCTGCAGTACCAGCACCAAGACCAGAACCGAGTGCAGAAATACAGAGTGCACATACCATACCGATGAAAGCGTAATTGGACATATTTTGTCTCCTTATTAATTTTTACTATTTTTAGTGACCGTTACCCTGAACGGATCATAATTGTATCCAGACCACTCCATTCCGAGCTGATTGGAGAATTCCATGAGGTTCAGTCTGACGCCGTGCACGACAACAGAGAGAAGCCCCATTACGAGGTTGAGCGTGTGTCCCAGTATGATCACAAGGATTCCAAGCGGAAGCGCAAGCCCCTTCATGCCACCACCCATCGCATTGAAGGACTGGGCGATTGCAAGAGATGCCATGCCGACTGCAAAGAGTCTTATGTAGCTCATGATGTTCGAGAAGCAGCTTATCGTATTGAGGAAGGTCGTGAAGAACCCACCCAGTGAGGCAAGCATGCCCTTGACGAATGGAACACCAGGACCCTGTGCTGCAAAGAGACATACGAGTGCAAAGCCGATCGCAACACCACCGAATACGAGGGATGCGTTCATGCTCTCTCCGATTACCAGGTTCAGTACGAGCATGTACAGAACGAGGATGTCGATGAGCCACCCGATATCTGCAAAGAGCGAGAGATCCTTCTTCCTGACCTTGTCGATCACATTCAGCACGCAGGCGACCGAGAGGTGGCTTGTGCCGAGCATGAAGGACCACTTCATGACCATATTCTGAGTGTATGTACTGGTTATTTCAGCATTGCCGGTAAGCTCTGGGAAGTTCGAGATGCAGTCGACCATCAGAAGTCTGAATGGAGGAATGTGCTCGATTATCCAGTAGGAGCCGAACCAGGTTCCGGTCATTGCACCCCAGATGACGGTACATGCGCCCATGACGTAGCAGAGGAGCACGAGCTCTGTTGCCTTGCAAAGCTTCCTGTGAAGAAGTGCTGCGACCAGAAGGAAGATGAGGCCGTAGCCGGCATCTCCTATGATCATGGCAAAGAAGACAGCAAAGTAGCAGAGGAACCAGGAGGAGATATCCCTCTCCCTGTAGCCTGGGACGGTTCCGAGGATGTCGTAGATCGGCTGGATGATCCTGACGATTCCCTTGTGCTTCAGAAGCGTAGGCGGAGCCTCCTCCTCTGTCGGATCGTCTATAAGGTATGCCCAGCAGTTGTCCTTTGCGACCTTCCTGAAATCCTCTATCCTCTCATCGGGTACATAGCCCTGCAGGAGCGATACACCATCAGTATCCAGTGCAGTTGCACTGACCTTCTCGTACATCTCATCCTGCTCAAGCTCCCTTATCCTGAGTCTGTATGCACTCTCGTAGCAGTTGGCCTCCTCGAAGATGCTGTCGATCTCACCAAGCCTGCCTGCAAGAAAATTGATCTCGCTCTGCATCTGGGATACCGACATCTCGGGAAGCTCCAGGAGGGATGCCTGAATGGAGCTGTCCAATGGTCTGTCGATGACTGCGACTGCTGCCATCTTGCTGACATCTGCAAGTCTTATGAATCGGAAGCTGTCGGAGGCCTCCAGAAGCGAAAGCTCCTTCTTTCCAAGTGTGTAGAAGTAGAGTCTCACACCATCGGATGCGAGTCTTCTCACCTCTTCGGGGTCGAAGAGTCCCCATGGAGAGTACTTTCCGATATCTGTAGATAGCTTTCTGATCCTGGCCTCTGCCTCATTGCGCTCAGAGAAGAGAGAAACGAGCTTGCTGTGGGTTCTCTCGAACTCCTCTGAACTGAGCTCCTTCTGCTCATAGCTCTTCTTCTTTCTCTTCGCTTCCATTATCTGGGAGAGTGTGCTCGAAAGTGAGGCAATGTCCTTGCCGATGCTCTCGATCCTTTCACCTCTTCTGACAAGGCCCGAAATGTGCATGAGTCCAGCTTCGCGAAGAGCTGAAAGCAGACCGTCCCTGTTCTTTTCAGTGGCGACGACCGTCACTGTATACATGCGTTCTATCACCTAGGCCTCCTTTACAAGCTTCTTCTTTGCTATCTTGCCGCGAACGACAGCCGCGGTCTGCTGATCACCGATATAGATACCGATTCTTCTGATATTCTCCTTGGCCTCTGGAATCTTCACCTTCTCGAAGAGGTTGACTCTCTGAGTGGTGGTCCTGAGTTCCTTGCCAAGCAGTGCTATCTGCTCCTCAAGGGTCCTGATCATGGCATCGTACTTCGCACAGTCCTTCAGTGCGACAATGCCACGGTCGACCCAGAGCGGATATTCATACAGGTCATAGGGAATATTCACGAATGTCAGCTCCTCGAAGACCGGGATCTTGACACCTGCGATGTTTCCAGTGCCCTTTCTGATGGTATCTACAACGACGAGTCTCTCTATGCTGTGGAGAGTATCGAAGGAGGGATTCTCTCCGAAGACAGCGATCCACGACTGAAGCGCTCCTATTGCCCTCTTCTGGGCCTCTCTGAGCTCGACGATCTGTGTCTCTATCTGTCTGATAACAGACTGAAGCTGCTGTTTCTTCAGCTGGAGCGTCGGCAGATATCTCTGGAACTGCTTCAGCGAATCCTTCTGCTTCTTCTGTTCATTCTTCGTCAGTTTGACTGCCATCTAGAACTGCATCTCCTTTTACTTCGGCCAATACTTTGAAATGAGATCGGTCTTGAGACCTGTCTCGTTCTTCTCAAAACAATCGGCAAGGATCTGCCATCCCAGATCGAGAGCCTCTTCAAGCGGGATATTGACGGAGAGGTCCATCAGCTTGGTCTCGAAGAGAGAACCGTACTTCAGGAGCTTCTCGTCCCACTCGCTCATCGTGAAGCCCATGCTCTTCTTCTCTACGGAGTCCTTGAAGGCTGCGTAGAGCTTGATCATGGCGTCCATCAGGGCTCTGTGGTCGTCTCTGGTATCCTTGTTTACCTGCTGCTTGAGTCTCGAGAGGGATCCGAATGGCTCGATGTGTCCGTTCTTCAGGTAGTACTGACCCTCTGTGATGTAGCCGGTGTTGTCAGGTACCGGATGCGTTACGTCATCGCCAGGCATCGTGGTGACGCCGAGGATGGTGACGGAACCTGCGGAGTCGAAGTCGACAGCCTTCTCGTATCTGGATGCGAGAGCCGAGTAGAGATCGCCTGGGTAGCCTCTGTTGGAAGGTACCTGTTCCATTGTGATCGCAGTCTCCTTTAGAGAGTCGCAGAAGTTCGTCATATCGGTGAGCAGAACGAGAACGTTCTTTCCATCGAGAGCGAAGCGCTCTGCAACAGCAAGCGACATATCCGGAACGAGAGTACATTCGACAGTAGGATCGGATGCAGTGTGGATGAACATGATGGTACGGGACATTGCACCACTGCTTTCAAGCGTATCCTTGAAGTAGAGGTAGTCATCGTACTTGAGTCCCATGCCTCCGAGAACGATGATGTCGACCTCGGCCTGCATTGCGATTCTTGCAAGCAGCTGGTTGTACGGCTCACCTGAAACGGAGAAGATAGGAAGCTTCTGGCTTCTTACAAGGGTGTTGAAGACATCGATCATCGGGATACCGGTCCTGATCATGTTCTTCGGGATGATTCTCTTTGCAGGGTTTACAGAGGGACCACCGATGTTGATCATGTTCTCTGTCAGGGCCGGGCCCTTGTCACGGGGCTCGCCTGCGCCGTTGAAGACTCTGCCAAGGAGGTCATTGGAGTAGCTGACACGCATTGGAACACCAAGGAACCTGACACTGTCGCCGGTGCTGACGCCCTGGCCTCCGGCGAATACCTGGAGAGAGACAAGGTCATGGTCGAGCTTGATGACGTTGGCATAGCTCTTTCCGGAGGAGGTGGTGATCTCGGCAAGATCGCTGTTTCGTACCCCCTCTGCCCTTACGGTAATTACGTTACCGACGATTGATTCAATCTTAGTATAGATCTTCTGCATACTTTACCTGACCTTTCCCTTGTACAGCGCGATGAGAGCGCTCTTCATCTTCTCGTACTCAGGGCTATTCTGAGGTACGCCATTCCAGTCGAGGAAGGCCTGGCGGAGCTGGTTGAAGAAGCTTCTTACTTCGTTCTTCTCCTCGAAATCGTAGTCGGACATCAGGATGTCGTGCATTACGCCGAAAGTGTCCTGCTGTCTCTCTACAGGTGCAGCTGCATCGACTGCATCGAAGGAGTTCTGCTGCAGATATGCGGCATCGAGAAGCTCGCCCTTCTGGTATGTGATGTAGTCCTCTGTTGAGGTACCCTCCTCACCTACGACCTTCATCATCTGGTTGACCTCGTTGGACCTTCTGAGGATTGCTCCGGCCTCGGCAACCTGCTTAGAATCGATGATGCCTTCATACTTCGACCAGGAGTCGAGTGGATGGATTGCAGGATACTTTCTGGCATCGGACCTCTCTCTCGAAAGACCGTGGAAGGCTCCGACTACCTTGAGTGTTGCCTGGGTAACAGGCTCCTCGAAGTTTCCGCCTGCAGGAGATACTGTACCGCCGATGGTCACAGATGCTGTCCTTCCATCCTTCAGCCTTACCTTTCCTGCTCTCTCGTAGAACTCTGCGATCCTGGATTCGAGATAGGCAGGGAATGCCTCCTCACCTGGAATCTCCTCGAGTCTTCCGCTCATCTCTCTCATTGCCTGTGCCCAGCGCGATGTGGAGTCAGCAAGCATGAGGACATCGAGGCCCATGTTCCTGTAGTACTCTGCCATCGTGACGGCTGTGTATACGGAGGCCTCTCTTGCTGCAACAGGCATCGAGGAGGTGTTGCAGATGATGATGGTCCTCTCCATGAGGGACTTGCCGGTCTTCGGGTCGATGAGCTCAGGGAACTCCTTGAGGATCTCGACGACCTCACCAGCTCTCTCACCACAGGCTGCGATGATTACGATATCGACATCGGAGTTCTTGGACTCCATGTGCTGGAGGACTGTCTTTCCTGCGCCGAATGGGCCAGGAGTACAGAAGGTACCGCCCTTTGCAACCGGGAGGAAGGTATCGATGATCCTTACCTTGGTCACCATCGGCTCTGTAGGTCTGAGTCTCTCCTCATAGCATTCGATGGCCTTCTTTACAGGCCAGGTGAATACCATCGTAAGCTCCTTCCTGGCACCCTTCTCGTTTTCAATGGTGCAGACATTTGCTCTGACATTGTAGGAGCCGGATGGAACGATATTTACGACCTTCCACTCGCCCTGAAGGTCGAATGGGACCATTATCTGGTGTGTGAATACGCCCTCTGGTACTGTTCCGATGGTGTCGCCTGCCACGACAGTGTCACCGACCTTGGAGACTGGTGTGAAATCCCAATCCCTGTCGGGAATTGCATTGAGGTAGACACCTCTCTGCAGGAAGAAGCCGCACTGCTCTGCCAATGCTGGAAGAGGGTTCTGCAGTCCATCGTAGATCTGTGTAAGGAGTCCTGGGCCAAGCTCTACAGAGAGAAGCTCACCAGAGAACTCTACCCTGTCGCCGACTGCAACGCCATCGGTCATCTCATAGACCTGGAGAGCAGCAACGCCATTGTTGATCCTGATTACCTCACTCTTGAGACGGGTATCGCCTACAACGATGTAGCCGACCTCGTTCTTCGCGATGGCATTCTCGAACTCTACGTTAACCATGTTGCCGTTGACACTGACAACATGACCTATGTTGTTTGCCATATGATTCTATCCCCTTACTGGAATATCTGTGTTCTCAAATTGCCGAAGAGTCTTTCGAACTCGGCATTTCCTCTGTCAAGGTCGAAGAGAGAGAGCCTGGAAAGGATCTGAAGTCTCAGTGAATAACTGAGAAGGAATGTCAGGTCAAAGTAGTGACCATTTCCAACATGCTCTTCGAGATAGTCCCAGTAGAGCGAGAGGATTATCCTCTCTCCCTCAAGTGGATTATCCTCCGAGACTGCCTTCCTTACCCTCTCGGTGATCCTCGACTCCCTGTCGCCCTTGTTCTCGTACCTTGCATCCTGGAACTGGAGCCTTGCAGCTCTCTGGGAGGCAAGCTCCTTCTCCACCATGCTCCTGAAGTGCGTGAAGTCCTTCATGAAGGCTCCAGAGCAGGTTCCGGTCCCAGATAGGGTCGCATTCTCGAGCTGGATGTAGTCACGCTCGCTTACCTTTCCCTTGCATATGGAAAGGAACTCGCTGTGGCTCATGTACTCCTTCATGTCCCTTCTGAGCATCGGTAGAGTGGCGACCAGATAGTAGTACTCTGACATCTTCTACCCTATATCAACCAATGATCTCTTTCAGTGCAGGTGAGAGAGCTGGCCTGAGAAGACCTGCAACCTCTTCTGCAGAAAGGTCTACGTAGCCACTTCCATCCCTGCTTGTGATCCTGATACCGCTCTCTACACTGCTGTTGGCCCTGATCACAAGACCGTTCTGGAGCTCCTTTGCAAGCTGACCCTTGACAGCAGCAGCTACAGCGTCGGCATCTGAAGGAGATACTTCGAAGACAGAGTCCTTGACCTCGGCCTCGACTGCCTTGGTGACAAGTCCTGCAAGGAGGGCGGAATCCATGCTCCTGGCCACATCTGCGGCAAGAATCCTTCCGAACTGCTCCTCGATCTTCTTCTTCAGAGAGAGAGAAACATCCCTTGCAGCCTGTGAAAGAGCAGCTCTGGCACTCTGGTCCCTGAGGGCACATTCACTCTCGGCGTCAGCAATGAGCTTTGCGCTCTGCTTCCTGGCATCCTCGAGAATCTTGCCAGCTTCCGCCTTTGCCTTGGCAATGATATCGTCGGCCTGCTTTCGGGCCTCATCGATACCTTCCTTGCGGATAGAAGCTACCAGATCCTGAATCTGTTGTTCCATATATAACCACCTTTAAAAAATTATTTGCCGTTTGCAACTCGTTAATTCTAGCTTGTAATTGGTTTTCTGAAAATATTATTATAACCCCAAAAAATACAAAATTGGTGCAAATACGACCTTTTTTCAGGTGCGATCATATGGACAATGCGAAGATGTTTGGAGAGATGGATGACTACTGCATCGGGAAAACAGCCCGAGGCGTTTACAGAATCTACAACCTGAAGACCGATAGAAGCTACTTCGGAACAACAGAGGACATAGTAAGGACAAGAGCCGAGGAGCGCTTCAGGCTGGATCTGGGATTGCACTCTTCAAGAGAGCTTCAGAAGGACTATGCAGAGACCGGCCTTGAGCTCTTCGTCATAGATATGGCAAGAGAGGCAGAGGAGGGAGAAAGCCTTCCTCTCCTCCTTGACGAGGTGATCAGAGAGGCTACTGCTGCAGGGCTCTCTCTCTATCACTGAGAATAAGCTCCCTGACACCCTCCACCGACAGCCTTATCGCCCTGTCCGTATCGTGCAGCATCGGATTGTCCATTCCAAGCGCTTCCCTCTCCTGGTTTCCTACTACATGCATGCAGCTTCCACAGCGCACAGATAGATTCGATGCAACGACGAAGAGAGTATCGGACTCCATCTCGGATGCAAGCACTCCGAGCTTCTTCCACGCCTCCCACTTGTTCCTGAGCTCATAGCCGACTGCCATCTTCTCGGGCTCGTGCTGGCCGTAGTAGGCATCCTTGCACTGCACGATGCCGATATGGTACCTCAGGTCCAGTCTGTCTGCTGCCCTCTTCAGAGCGGTCGTGACCTCGAAATCCGCAACTGCAGGAAACTCGATCGGCGCATACTCCCTGCTCGCTCCACCCATCCTCACAGCTCCGGTCGCGATGACGACATCCCCGCCTATGACATCGAGCTTGATGCCGCCACAGGTACCGATCCTTACAAAGGTGTCTGCGCCGCAGATATGAAGCTCCTCCATTGCAATTGCAGCAGAGGCGCCTCCGATGCCTGTGCTTGTTACAGAGACCATCTCCCCTTCGAGATAGCCTGTATATGTGACGAACTCCCTCGAGTCCGCAACAGGGACTGCATTCGAGAGATATCTTGCAATCAGAGGTACGCGCTTTGGATCCCCTGGCATGATGACATATCTTCCGACATCGCCTCTCTGTATCCTGAGGTGGTACTGGACGCCCGTTCCATTCGTGTAGTCGGACATAGAAACCTCCTTATATCCTCCCCTCTCTCTTCATTGCAGCAATCTGCACGATCATATCCTTTTCCAGCCTTATCGGGTACGTATCAGGGTCTATGATGAAGCCCCTCTTCTCTCCAAGAGCACTCTCGAGCTGGAAGATATCGAGATAGACAAGCGAAGTGGGAAGATCCTCTGGAATCTCGCACTCCGATGAGTATGCAAGGATGAAGCCATCCCTTGTGAGAGTGTGGGCATTGAGAGCTCCAAGCTCTGCCTCTCCGCTTTCAAGCGATGAAAGAAAGGCAGAGTTCTCCTCGAACGAGCCCTCCACTGGAATTATCAGGCACTCCTTCGAAAGCTGGTAGATGAAGGCATAGAAGGTCTCATCTGTCCTCTTTTCGAGAAATGCCAGCTTCAGCCTTGTCAGAAAATCGTCGTCCACAGCTTTATTCTAGCAGATTTTCACCTGGCCTGAAGGTCCAAATTGTGAAGTGCATTGCAACTTGCCTGCAAATGCATTTAAATCAGCCCTATGAGTTCACTGACCGCATCGCTTCTTCTGCTTCTGACTGCTACCATCTGGGGAGTCGCCTTCGTTGCGCAGGATGTCTCGACCGAGTTCCTTGGGACCTTCACCTTCACTGGAATAAGGTTCTTCATCGGTGCGACCGTTCTTCTTCCCATCATAGCAATGCGAAGAAGACAGAGAGAGGTGAAAGTGGATGAGAACAGAAGACTTTTCAAAGGTTCGATATTCTGCGGCCTTGCACTCTTTGCAGCCTGCAACCTGCAGCAGTATGCCCTGATCGGGGCCGGAGCTGGAAAGGCAGGCTTTCTGACATCGCTCTACAATATCTTCACCCCGCTGATGATGTTCCTCCTGGGAAAGAGAGTCTCGAGAAGGATATTCCTCTGTGCTGTGATGGCCACCTTCGGAATGTACATTCTCTGCATGGATGGGGGCTTCAGAATCGATAGCTGGGACCTCTATCTTGTCGCCTGTGCAATCATGTTCGCTCTGCAGGTCCTCTGCATAGACCACTTTGCTGCAGACCTGGATGGACTCGAGCTCTCTTCTGCACAGTTCTATGTCGTGGCAATCCTTTCTCTTGCAATTGCATTCGCATCCGAGGAGATCTCATACAGTGCTATCAGGGATTGCCTTGTCCCGATTCTCTATGCAGGTTTCCTCTCCTGCGCAATTGCATATACGCTCCAGGTAGTTGCACAGAAGTATGTGAGGCCGAATCTGGCGACTCTCATAATGAGCCTCGAATCGGTAGTAGCTGCAGTTGCAGGCTATCTGATACTGGGCGATGCGCTTACGGCAAGGGAGATGACAGGCTGTGCAGTCGTCCTGGCATCGGTCGTCCTTGCACAGCTTTCACAAGATAGATAGGCCTCAGGCGAGAGTCACGTAGGTCTTTCCCATTCCTCCATCCTCGGGCCTTGCAAAGTAGTACTCCTTTATATTGCTGTTCTTCCTGAGGGATGCGTGGATTCCATGAGAGAGTACCCCATTTCCGATTCCGTGGATTATCGAGAAGGAGAAGACAGAGTGGACAAGACAGCCCTCGATCTGCGTATCCAGGGCCTCGAGTGCCTCCTTGAGTGTACAGCCTCTGAGATCGAGGACGAGCTTCGGCTTCGGAGACTGTGACCTGTAGGCTGCAACGAAGGGCCTTGCATCGACCTTCGCAGGCTCGAGGTCCTTCTCCTTCAGAGTCATTCTCAGAGAGTCGAGAGATACCTGCCATCTGCCCTTTCCAAGGTTCTTGAGGAGTATTCCTCTCCTCTTGTAGGCGCCGCAGTAGACCTCCATTCCCTCCTCGAAGTGATACTCTCTCTTCTCGGTGAGGGCCTCCTCTTCAGCTTCGACCTCCCTGTCTGCCCTTTCGCTCTCATCCTCGATGCTTTTTATGAAGGATTTGACCTTGAGTGTCTTTTCCCTGGTAAGAGTGCCTGTCGAGACCTCCTTGACAAGTCTTTCAAGCTCCCTTCTCGTCTCCTTCATGAAGGCTCTGAGCTCATCTGCTGAACCGCTCTTCACCTCATGGCGGAGACGATCGAGCTCTCTCTTCAGCTTCTCATTCTCGCTCTGGCCCCTCAGATAGTTCCGTCTCTCGCTCTCGACCTCGGCTATCTTCCTGTCAAGTGCGCGGTTTCTGCCTGTAAGCTCGTTTATCAGCTGGCTTACTGTCGCACCCTCTCCAAGCTTCTCCTTCGCTTCCAAAAGCACTTCTCGGGGAATTCCCATGCGCTTTGCTATTGCAAGTGCGTGGCTGTCTGCAGGAAGGCCCGGGATTATCCTGTAGGTCGGGCGGGATGTATCGACATCGAACTCCATTCCAGCGTTCAGCATCGCATCATCGCTGTATGCATGCATCTTCACCTGCGAGTAGTGGCTTGTGATGAAGACCATGGCACCCTTCTTCTTCAGGTAGTCGAGGATGCCTATAGTGAGAGCTGCACCCTCGCCTGGATCCGTGCCCGATCCTATCTCATCGAGAAGTACAAGGCTTCTATCTGTACATTCGGAAAGTATTTCCGCTATGTTCGACATGTGGCCAGAGAAGGTCGAGAAGTTCTCCAGTATGGACTGTCCGTCTCCGATATCCGTATAGACCTCATCGAAGATCGGAAGAGTGCTTCCTTCCTCGACTGGTGCGCTGCCGCAGAGCTGGACAAGCAGAGCAAAGAGCGCGACCGTCTTCATTGTAACGGTCTTTCCTCCGGCATTTGCACCTGAGAGGACGACAGCCCTGCAGCTCTCATCGACTTCGAGGGAGATGGGCACAGCCTTCTCGAAAAGCAGCGGATGCCTTGCTCCGATCAATCGGATCGAGGAACCTCTCTTCACTCTTCTCGATCTCGTCCCTGCTATGAAGCGGCAGAGAGAGTAATGGAAGTCGAAATCCCTGACGAACGAGATGCTCTTTCTGAAGTACCAGAGGTTCTCTCTTATCCTGAGCGAGAGGTCGTTGAGGATCCTGTGCTTCATGTGCATGATCTCCTCTTCTGCCAGGACGACGTTGTTGTTCATCTCGACAAGCTCGAAGGTCTCGACAAAGAGTGTTCCTCCACTCTGGCTGGAGCCCTGTACATAGCCGGGGACAGAGCTCTTTGCCTCCCTCTTTATCGGAAGCACGATCCTCTCGTTGCGGTAGAGTGCATTCTGGTTCTGTACTATCGAATAGTGCTCTGAAAGGAAGTTCTGGCTGTACTGGGCACGGATGTTCCTCGCCTCCTCGACCCTCTTGAAGAGAGGAAGAAGCAGCGGATGGGTCTCCTTCACAGAGCCATTCTGCGAGACTGAGATGTCTATATCCTTTCCAAGCTGTACAAGCTCATCCGAGATGAGAGACTCATCCTGTAGAAAGCGGGAGAGCACCATCATCGAGACGAGGAAGTCTCCTGCAAGGAAGATGTCGATGCCATCGAAAGCAGCGTGCGTGTGCTCAGCATGCTCAAGCAGGTTCTTCAGCGAGACGAAGCTCCTGGGCTTCTCTTCGGCCTTCTCGAGAAGTGTCTCGATCTCCTCGATCCTTGCTGCTCTCTCCTCTATCGTCGCTTCATCAGAGGTTATCCTGTCAGCGGATATGTACTCCTTTCCCTCCTCGGAGAGGGAGTAGGACCTTATGATATTCAGTATCTCGGAAAACTCGAGATCCTCAAGTGTTCGCCTTCTCATTGCTTGTTCTTCCTGAAATGGGTGCGCGCCCACTTTGGAGAGCGCTCCCTGAGGCTCTCCTGCATCCTCACATAGCTCTCATAGCGGTCAAGGTCTATGCTCTCGTCTTCGAGAGCCTCCTTCACCTTGCAGCCTGGCTCGTCGAGGTGCAGACATCCATCGTAGTGGCATTTGAAGGCATCGAACTCGGGAAATGCAGAAAGGAGCTCCTCGCTCTCCTCGTATGGGACCAGTATCTCCCTTACACCCGGTGTATCGATCAGCCTGATATCATCCCTCTCAAGATAGATGGAGTGGTTCGTCGTATGGTTTCCTCTGGAGTACTTCTCGTTGACATCTCCTGTATTCTGCTTGACTTCAGGGTCGATGAGGAGATTTACAAGAGTCGACTTTCCAACGCCCGACTGACCTACGAGCGCCGTGAGCTTTCCTCTCAGCAGCGCTCTTAGATCCTCGATATTCTCCCCTGTGAGCGCAGAGACGGCTATGATGCGGTAGCCAAGTGAGTGATAGAGGGCCCAGCGGTCGAACTCGAATTCAGAAAGCAGGTTGTCGCACTTGTTCATGCACAGTATGATGTCGCAGCCCTTTGCACAGGCTATCGCCCTGTCAAGGAACCTCGGGCGGAAGGGAGGGATTCCTGCAGAACAGACTATGAGCACCTGGTCCATGTTGGCCGCTATCGTCTGGTTCTTCTCCAGCTTCACATTCCACCTTGTGAAGGTGCTCCTCCTCTCAAGGCGCTCGGTGACAAGCCCCTCCGTATCGCTGTAGAGGGAGAACTCCACCTCGTCCCCTACTGCAATGGGATTGTACTCATAGTTCTCTATCTGGAGCTTCTTTCCCTTGATGCGACAGCTGTACGTCCTCCCATCCTCGAATGAGAAGACTGTGTAGAAGTTGTTAATGGACCTGCGTATCTGACCCTTCATCGTCTAGAGTTTAACTTTTTAGGCCTGTAATTGACAACCGACTGGAATGAAATCATTCTTTTCTCATGTTCAGTTTCAAAGAGTGTTCCCATCCAGGCTGCAGGACCTACGTCTCAGCTCCCTACGATGTCTGCTACCATCATGCCACGAATGAGCAGAAGAGAGATATGATCGAAAGGATAGCCGGCAAGCTCGAAAGCGATCCGATAGTCAGGGACGAGACGGTCGTAGGTGGCGCCTTCGAGGACCTCAGGGTCAAGGACAGGGTCCTCAAGGCCTCTAACTTCGCCTTCTCGGTCTTCACGAACTGCGACTTTACAGGCTGCAGGATTATCAACTGCTTCTTCGACTTCTGCATCTTCATCAACTGCAGCTTCATCGACTCATCTATCCGCTACTCTGTCTTCTCCGGCTCCACTATCAGAAGCACCCGCTTCAATGACGATATCGTCATCCACTCGAACTTCATGGGCATCAGCGCAGATAGAAGCTCCTACGACCACTCCGACCTCTACTACTCCAACTTCTCGATGTCCAAGCTCATTAGAACGAGCTTCGAGGACTGCAACCTCAAGAGAGTGAACTATACGGCCTGCTACCTGAAGGATGTCTCCTTCAGATACTCCAATCCTGACGAGGCCTTCTTCAGGGAGGATGAGAGATGAGAATATATCCGCACTTCAATGCAGAGGGAAAGGAGAACAGCTACCTCATAGGTCCGGACAATGGAGGAAGGGCGATAATAATAGACCCTGCCGCTGTGGACACGAGGCTCATCTCTCTTATCGAGTCCCACCACTACACGATAGAGGCCTGCCTGATCACGCACGGCCACAGAAGGCATACTGCAGGAATTCCTGCACTTCTGAAGATATACGATGCGAAGATATATGCAGCCTCGCCAAGAGTTGCAGGCCACGATACGGTCCAGCTTTTCGATGGGGACACAGTAAGCATCGCAGGCTTCGAGATACACGTCCACAGTGTACCTGGCCACTCCCCGGACAGCCTCGTCTACAGGATAGGCCATGCCCTCTTCACAGGCGATGTCCTCCTTGCCGGAAGGCTTGGCTCAACAAAGAGCATTGCTGAGAGCAGGCAGCTTCTGGAGAATGTCCACAGCACCTTCGCTCATCTCGACGACAACTTCCTCATCTATCCTGGTCACGGGGCTGCAACGAAGATGAGAACAGAGAGGATATTCAACTACGATATCCTGAAAAGCGAAGTGACACTCTACTAGTGCATATTCCTTTTCACGACCTCGAGAATTCTCTCGGGCATCCTTGCCCTGAAGCAGATCCTCCTTCCACTTCCTGGATGGTCCAGACGGAGCATCAGGGAGTGGAGGCACAACAGTCCACTGTAGCTTCTATCCCTTCTGCCGTATAGCTCGTCTCCAAGCACAGGGTGTCCGATATGGGCCATGTGGACTCTTATCTGATGGGTCCTTCCAGTCTCTATCCTGAGGCGGACAAGTGCGCAATTTTCGAACTGCCTCAGCACCTGGTAGTGGGTAACTGCCCTCTTTCCTTCCCCCTCCCTTTCGGCTACGGCATAGAGCTTTCGATTGCTTTCGCTTCGCTTAAGGAAGTTCTCTATCGTTCCCCTTCTTCTTGCAAAGCGTCCCTTGCAGATGGCTATGTAGATCTTCTCGTTCGTGTGATTCGAGAACTGCAGCGAGAGGTTCCTGTGCGCCTCTGCAGTCTTTGCGACCACCAGCACTCCGGAAGTATCCTTGTCAAGGCGGTGGACGATTCCGGGCCTTAGAAGGTTCTCCTCCTCGTCCTCCAGAGTCGCAAAGTCCTCCCCATAGCGGAAAAGAAGTGCATTTACAAGTGTATTGTCCCAGTTTCCGGCACCCGGATGGACGACCATACCGGCCTCCTTGTCGATGACAAGCATCTCATCATCCTCATAGAGGATCCTGAGCGGAAGGTCCTGGGGCTCAAGTCTCTCGAAGAGCTCCTCCGTATATTCCACTTTCACACTGTCGCCCGGGACCACCTTGGAGCTCTTCTTCGCCCTCTTTCCGTTTATCGTGATGAGAGTATCGGGACGGGAGAAGACTGGGCGAGGAAGCCTTTCTGACCTGTCGACCCTGCCAAAGAAGTCGGCAATGAATGATATTTCCTTCTCCCTTATCATCTCTCTTCCAGCTTTCCAAGCACATAGTCGGCCGTGGTTATCGTGAAGGAGAGAGCAGAGGCGACAGCAGCAGTCTGCAGCATCCTGTCAAAGCTCTCATCCGGCCTATCGATCAGCCCTTCATTCTCAAGCACATTGCATATCAGAGAGGCAACTGGGAAGGTTATTACCAGGGATCCGAAGAAGATGCACTCGGCCCTTCTCAGCTCCATGGTCCAGATCGGAAACTCATCCTCCCCATATGGTTCATAGGAAAGCCTTGCCTCAGAAAAGAGAGGCGACAGAGCAAGCAGCAGCACCAATGCAGCAAGAAGCAGCTTCCTATGCATTGTAGTTCCTTTCACCGAAGATGGCAGTCCCGATCCTGACAAGAGTGCTGCCCTCCTCTATTGCTGTCCGATAGTCTCCGCTCATTCCCATGCTGAGAATATTGCAGGAAGGAATTCTCTTTCTTACATTCTCGAAGACAGAACGGGTGAAGCGGAAGGCGCTCCTGTTCCTCTCCTCATCATTGCCAAGAGGTCCGACTGTCATGATGCCCGAAAGAGTCACATGGGGGCAGAGCTCAAGTGCATCGACACCCTTCATCAGCTCCTCGGGGGAGGAAAAGCCCGACTTCTGCTCCTCGTTCGAGCTGTTGAGCTCGAAGAGAATCGGCATGCATCTGGCCACTCTTGCAAGCTCCTTCTCGATAAGAAGCAGGAGCTCAACGGAGTCGACACTGTCTATTCTGTCAACAAGTGGAATGACCTTCCTGACCTTGTTCTTCTGAAGGTGTCCGATGATTGCAAGGAACATTCCATCCGGTCTCTCCTCTCTGGGAGGGAACTTTGCGGCTATCTCCTGGACATGGTTCTCTCCGAAGAGTCGCTGTCCCTGGTCGTAGCACTCCATGATGCTCTCATAGGTGTGCAGCTTCGAGACGGCCATCAGCTCGACCTGACCATCTCTATTCTTCTCGTGACAGATACGATCGAAACTGTCCCTTACTTCAGCAAGTCTGACCATTCTTCCTTTTCTCCCTTCTCTCTGCCTTGAGTCTCATTGCGCACTCTCTGATCTCGTTGTGGCTGTTCCTGATCGCCTCACGTGCCTTTCTTATGGCTTCGGAGTGCTCAATGTATCTATTTGTAAGTGATGGGTTGTCCCTGAGGATATAGCGCATCCTTGCAAGCTGCCTGAGTCTTCTCTCTCTGAGCTCTGCAAGCACTCTCTCCCTCTCCTGCGAGGCTTCATCGAGCTTCGACTTCATGATGGCACCAAGCTCCTCGACAGAGCGCTCGAACCTCTCGTCTGCCTTCGCATTGAACTCCTTCGTTGCCTCCTCGAACTCCAGCATCGCCCTCTTGAAGGCCTTGAGCTTCATTACAGAGAGTATCGAATCCACGAGCATCAGGAAGAAAATGAGGGAGGAAAGCGTGTATGCGACATAGTCGTTCAGTGAGAAGACCAGCTTCAGAAGAGGCACGTTTATCACATACATCACGAGAATCGAACAGACACCGAAGAGAAGACTGTTCCTGAGACAGACCCTTCCGTTTATGTTGAAGCGGTATGTGGAGTAGTCCCAGAGCTTTATCTGGAATATCCTCTCAAGACCCCAGTGCGCAACGTACTCGATCAATGAGCAGACGATGAGGCCCAGAATGAATACAAGGACAGGATATGAGAGAAAACGCTCGAGCATCAGGACGACTGCCATTGCACCAGAGCCGTAGATCGGAAGATATGGACCATAGAGAAAGCCCCTGTTCACCCACTTCTTCGAAAGCAGATAGCAGTAGACCTCCTCGCAGCACCAGCCAAGGATGCAGTAGACAAAGAAACAGATTGTCAGTGTGTTGATATTCCACATACAGAGAAATATCCGATAGAGAAAACAAAAGGTCAAGTATTTCTACTTGACCCTGGATGGAGGATATAAGGATTGAACTTATGACATCCTGCTTGTAAGGCAGGCGCTCTCCCGCTGAGCTAATCCTCCGTAACGAACACTACTTTAGATGAAGAAACTGAACGTGTCAACACCCAGAGCAGTGTTTTTCGACCTACTTCACCTCGACTGTATGCTGATCCTTGAGAAGAACGTCGTGCGCTCCTCCCTCGACGATAGAGACAGAGGAAACGAGAGTCAGCTTGGCCTTGGAGCGGAACTCATCCAGCGTCAGAGCACCGCAGTTGCACATTGTCGAGGAGATCTTCGCGCATGTAAGTGCGACATTGTCCTTCAGGGCACCTGCATATGGGACGTAGGAGTCCACGCCCTCGACGAACGAGAGCTTCTTCGCTCCACCGAGATCGTAGCGCTGCCAGTTCCTGGCCCTTGCACTTCCCTCGCCCCAGTACTCCTTCATGTAGTTTCCGTTGATCGTGACGCGGTTGGAGGGAGATTCGTCGAAGCGGGCAAAGTAGCGGCCCAGCATCAGGAAGTCGGCTCCCATTGCAAGTGCAAGCGTCATGTGATAGTCATAGACGATGCCGCCATCGGAGCAGACAGGAACGTATATTCCGGTCTCTCTGAAATACTCGTCCCTTGCATTCACGACATCGATAAGCGCACTTGCCTGACCCCTTCCGATGCCCTTGGTCTCCCTGGTGATGCAGATCGAGCCACCGCCGATACCTACCTTCACGAAGTCGGCACCGCAGTCTGCAAGGAACCTGAAGCCCTCTGCATCCACTACGTTTCCTGCTCCGACCTTCACACTCTCACCATACTTGGAGCGGATGAAATCGAGCGTGCGCTTCTGCCACTCGGTATAACCTTCCGAGGAGTCGATGCAGAGCACATCCACACCAGCCTCCACCAATGCCGGTACCCTCTCCATGTAGTCTCTTGTGTTGATGCCGGCACCGACGATGTACCTCTTGTGCTGGTCGAGCAGCTCGTTGGGATTCTCCTTGTGGCTGTCATAGTCCTTCCTGAAGACGAACGCGACGAGGTTGCCGCTCCTGTCTATGATTGGAAGTTGGTTGAGCTTGTGCTCCCAGATCAGGTCATTGCACTCTGACAGCGTGATTCCCTCGATACCGTATACAAGCTTCTCGAATGGAGTCATGAAGGTGCTTATCTTCTCATCTCCGGTCATTCTGGAGAGTCTGTAGTCCCTGCTTGTGACGACACCTGCAAGCCTTCCATTGGCAGAGCCGTCCTCTGTGACTGCAATCGTGTTGTGCCCTGTCCTTTCGGAGAGCGCAATGACGTCCCTGAGAGTGTCGGTGGGCCTGAGGTTGGAATCGGATGGAACGAAGCCTGCCTTGCTTCTCTTTACTTTCCTGACCATCGCGGCCTCGCTTTCTATGCTCTGGGAGCCGAATATGAAGGCACAGCCACCCTCCCTTGCAAGCGCCTCTCCCATCCTCTCTCCGGAGACGGACTGCATGACGGCGGAGACCATTGGGATATTGAGTGAAAGTGGAGCCTCCTCCACGCCCTTTCTGTACTTTACGAATGGTGTCTTCAATGAGACATTCGATGGAATGCATTCAGATGAGGAGTAGCCAGGAACGAGCAGATACTCTGAAAATGTCCTGGATACCTCTGGATAGAAATATGCCATTGGATTGATTATTCTCCTTGGCAAAGAACTGTTACCACCAATTTTGATTTGTTTCAACCTGATGGGGAAAAATCAAATGAAAAAGAGACGCATTGACAAGAAATCCACCCTGGAAACGGGTGGATTCAGCCTGATTTCAGATAGCGTGAACTACTTCGAAAGAGCCTTGACCATCAGTGAGAGCACCTCGTCCGGGCTCTTCGATGCATCGACATCGACAAGAAGTCCCCTCTCTCTGTAGTATGCGATGAGAGGTGCAGTGGATGCCTCGTAGACCTCGAGACGGTTGAGGATGGCCTCCTCCTTGTCATCGTCCCTCTGGATGAGTGGCTCGCCTGTCTCATCGTCGATACCCTCCACCTTGGGTGGATTGAAGAGGATGTGGTAGGTCCTTCCGGTGCTCTTGCAGACCCTTCTTCCCGAAAGTCTCTTTACGATCTGCTCCCTGTCGAGGACGAAGTTGACGACAGCATCGAGGCCGGTCATCTCAGAGAGGGCATCTGCCTGTGCGATCGTGCGCGGAAAGCCATCGAGGATGAAGCCCTTTTCTGCATCGGCCTCCTTCAGTCTCTCCTTGACCATTTCGATCGTTACGGAGTCGGGTACGAGATTGCCGGCAGCGAGGATCTGCTTGACCTGCTTGCCAAGTTCGGTCTCGTTCTTGATATTTGCCCTGAAGAGGTCTCCAGTCGAGATATGGGGAACCTTGTAGACATCCTTTGCCTTTGCTGCAATTGTGCCCTTGCCTGCGCCTGGAGGGCCTAAGAAAACTAGATTCATGATAACACCTCTTGTTTTGAAGTAACTCAACTATAAACAAAATGGGTCATTGAAACAACCGAAGTTGCAAAACAGGTGGAAGTAGTCTTAAGATTCAGCTGAAATGAAGAGAGTGCTGCTGCTTGTTATTCTCATCTTTCTCCTCTTTCCATCCTGCTCCTCCCTTGGCAAGGATGATGTCTACATCCCCATAGGGAACTCGGGAAACGAGTCGCTTCTGCTGCTTGAGAAGCAGTACGAGAAAAGACCAGATTCCATCAGAGTCGGCTACGACTATGCGTATGCACTTGCAAGCGTAAAAAGGTACGCCGAAGCAGTTGCCGTTCTCGATGAGCTTGAGGAGAGGTTTCCTTCCTCGCTTCGCCTCCTCTACCTCGAGGCCTACATAGACAAGAAGGCGGATTATGATGAGAGAAGGACACTTGAAAAGATACTGAAGATAGACAGTGGAGATATCCGGACAGCACAGAAGCTTGCAGAGTACCATATCGAGAGAGGGAACACTGAAGAAGCGAGAAGCATACTTCTGGACCTCCTTAGAAGGAAGCCTGAAAACGAGAGGACGCTTCTGCTGCTTTCGAAGATAGATTCTTTCTATGAAAGGATATATGTACCTGTAAACTACATAAGCAGCGATGCAGAGGAAGAAAATCAGGGCTTTTCGCTCTGACTCTTTATCCTCTTCCATTCACTGACTGCAAGCTCGTCGCAGCGGTTGTTGAATTCGTTCTCTGCATGACCCTTCACCCAGTTGAAGTTTATATCGTGCCTTCTTGATTGTACCAGCAGACGGATCCAGAGCTCTGAATTCGGAACAGCGCCCTTGCCCTTTCTCTTCCAGCCGGCCTTCTCCCAGCCAAAGACCCAGTGCTGGAGGAAGGCATCCACAAGGTACTTGCTGTCGGAGTAGAGCTCGACGTGACAGGGCTCCTTGAGCATTTCGAGAGCGGCGATTGCACCCATGAGCTCCATGCGGTTGTTGGTGGTCATATCCTCACCGCCGCTGATCTCCTTTCTTATATCACCATAGGAGAGGATGGCACCCCAGCCCCCTGGGCCCGGGTTTCCGGAGCAGGCCCCGTCAGTGTAGATCGTGACGCTCTTCAATCCTTCACTCCCGTCTTCTTGATTATGTGCCAGCCGAACTGGGTGTGCACAGGTCTGGATATCTGGCCGTAGCCCAGGCGCTGGGTTGCAAGCTCGAACTCCTTCACCATCTGCCCCGGTCCGAACCAGCCGAGGTCTCCGCCCTTCGATTTCGAGGGACAGGTGGAGTATCTCCTTGCCTCCTCTGCGAAGTTCCTTCCGGCCCTGACCTCTGCGTAAATCCTGTCTGCCAATCCCTTGTCCTTGACAAGGATGTGGCTAGCTCTCATCTGCATTTTTTTCTCTCCTTCCTTCTCTTCAAGTGCTCTGAGCATCCTGTGATACCCTCGCACTTCGAGATCGTTCTCAGAATATCCCAGGTCATCGAGTATGCCGAGGATCTCCTCCTTCAGAGGCTGTGTCGACTCCTGGCTGTTGTCCTCTGCGATCGCCTCGATCTCCAGATACCAGCCAAGGCGAGTGACCTTCAGAAGCTCGATGTGGACACGGTCTCTGTACCACTCGAAGCCTCTCTTGTGCTTTGTCCTGAGAATCTCGTATCCAAGCAGCCTGGCCATCTCCTCCATCGTACTTCTATCGGAGGTGTTCCTGTGCTCGAACTCGAGCTCCCTATTGCATTCGACCTTCCCATCCTTGTGCTTGACCTTGGATGTGATGAGAAGGCGATCGCCCTCGTCCCTTATCCTGAACGAGGGTTCATTGTCTCCCGGTACATGGTAGTAGACATCCTCCTTGTCGATGAAGGAGCCCTCTCTTCCTATGTAGCTGTCTATCCTTTCCTTGATCTGGGGTCTTTCAACGCTCTCATCGGCGACGAAGACCTTCATTTCGACTTCGTAGCCCATACTCTACTTCCAGGGGAATATCATGTTCTTGAGCGATCTCGGACCCACCTTCTCCTGCTCCTCCCAGAGGAGGTCCTCCCAGGGAAGCCTTCTTCCTCTCTCATCCGGATGCTCCTCGAGATAGTCGTACTTGAACATCAGGAGCCTTACTGCATCCATGCTGGCAAGCTGCATTCCGCAGAGCCCTGGCAGAAAGCCCACTGTGATTATGGAGAAGACAGCACAGACGATGCTGTAGATACCGAAGAAGACAGAGAAGCCCACATTGTCGGCAAGCACTATGAAGCACTTCTTCAGCGTCTTCATTGGCCTGTCGCCCGGCAGCGATAGCGAGAGCGGCATGAAGTAGTTCATCGCAAGGAGTGCAGAAAGCGAGAACCAGAAGAGGACCATCGAGATTATCGTGAAGATTCCACCTGCCCTGAAGTAGAATGGCAGGACGATGAGGCATACGAATACCATTATTATCCTGACGATTCCAAGCAGGATCCCATGCCTGTAGTTCCTTGAAAGTCCGCTTCTGAAGTCCTGTATGCTGTTGGCCCTGTAGCTTGCCCAGCCGTGGACTGCGGAGGCCTGTGCGGCATCGAAGACCGAGTAGACCATGAGAAGGATAGCAAGCAGCGAAATCCCCACCCTGGGATTGGCACCGAAGGTGTATAGGATTCCAAGTGCCAGTAGCAGGAAGACCATGTGCGCTATGTTGAAGAGGACCATCGCTATGAGATTGTCCCACCCATCGAAGAATGCCTTTTTGATGAAGAAACCGACCATATTAGGAAAGATAACTTCTAAAATGAGAAAAAACAATGCACCCCTTCTCTATTCCTATATATATTATATGCAATGAATATTCATACTTGCCCTGCTATTTTTAAATAAATATGCAAAAACTACTTGAATATATTAAGTATTTATGCATAATTCCATTCTATAAAGCTGAATAAAGCTTGAGGAGAATGTAATCAAGATGAGCAAGGAAAAGGTAGTTCTGGCATATTCAGGTGGTCTCGACACCTCCGTAATTCTGAAGTGGCTTGCCAACAAGGGCTTCGAGGTAATCGCATACGTTGCGGATGTTGGACAGCAGGAGGACTTCGACTATATCGAGAAGAAGGCCTACGCAACCGGAGCCAGCAAGGTCTACATCGAGGACCTGAAGAACGAGCTCGTCACGAACTATGTCTTCCCGGCCCTCAAGGCAAATACGATCTACGAGGGCACATACCTGCTTGGAACCTCTCTTGCAAGACCGATCATCGCCAAGAGGCATATCGAGATTGCCAAGAAGGAGGGAACGAAGTACGTTGCCCACGGTGCCACCGGCAAGGGCAACGACCAGGTAAGGTTCGAGTTCGGCTACTACATGAACATGCCGGATGTGAAGATAATCTCCCCATGGAAGGATGCAGAGTTCCTTTCGCAGTTCGAGGGAAGGAGCGATATGCTTGCATACGCAGAGAAGTACAACATCCCTGTCAAGGCCTCCCTCAAGAAGCCTTACAGCGAGGATGCGAACCTCATCCACATCTCCCACGAGGCTGGAATCCTGGAGGATGCTGGCCAGAGGTGCCCCGAGGATGTCTTCTCGTATACAGTCTCCCCTATGGAGGCTCCGGACAAGGAGACTGTGCTTGCGATCGAGTTCGTGGATGGCGTACCTGTGAAGGTCACGAACGAGACTGCGAACGAGAGCTGCACCGGTGCACTCGAGATGATCAACTACCTCAACAGGATCGGTCATGACAATGGAATCGGAAGAGTCGACATGGTCGAGAACAGGTTCGTCGGCATCAAGTCGAGGGGCGTCTACGAGACTCCGGGCTGCGACATCCTCTGGAAGGCGCACCACAATCTCGAGGGGCTTTGCATGGACAAGGAGGCAATGCATCTCAGGGACATGCTCTCTGTGAAGTATGCAGAGCTCATCTACAACGGCTACTGGGGTTCGGCCGAGTTCAACATGCTCACATCTCTCTTTGAGACGAGCCAGAAGAACGTCACAGGAACAGCAAAGGTCGCCCTCTACAAGGGCAATGTGATAAACGCAGGCCTCACCTCTCCAATGAGCCTCTACAACCAGGAGCTCGGCTCCATGGACAAGGCAGGTGGCTACCATCCACTCGACTGCAAGGGTTTCATCAACATCTCGGCAATCCGCCTCATGGCCTTTGCCCACAGAGAGGGCCAGATCTGAAGGTCTTAGATATTGTTCATTACGGGGGTGTGCAATCACCCCCTTTTTCATTCTCTCCCCTTGAAAAAAAAGTTCATCTATGTCATATTGGCAATACTGTTTTCGTTGAAGACAGAATTTCCGGTATCGTAGGATACTGAGATCCAGAGAAGGGGCTCCTTTTGGAGCAATACGCAAGGAGATTACTATGGCAGTAGTAACAATGAAGAGCCTGCTTGAGTCAGGCGTACATTTCGGCCATCAGACCAAGAGATGGTGTCCAAAGATGGCTCGTTTCATCTTCACAGAGAGAAACGGAATCCACATTATCGACCTCCAGAAGACATCCGCATGCATCGTTGAGGCATACGAGGCTGTCAGAGCACAGGTCAAGAACAACAAGCAGATCCTGTTCGTCGGTACAAAGAAGCAGGCACAGCAGACAATCGAGCAGGAAGCAAAGAGATGCGGAATGCCCTATGTCAACAACCGCTGGCTCGGTGGCATGCTCACCAACTTCACAACAATCAAGAAGTCCATCGCAAAGCTCAAGAGAATCGAGAAGATGGAGGCTGATGGAACCTTCGACTCCCTGACAAAGAAGGAGGTTGCCCTCTATACAAAGGAGAAGGCAAAGCTCGAGAAGAACCTCGGCGGCATCAAGGAGATGACAGAGCTCCCAGGCGCTCTCTTCATCATCGATACAAAGAAGGAAGCTCTCGCAGTTGCAGAGGCAAAGAGACTCGGCATCCCAGTCATCGCAGTCGTCGATACCAACTGTGACCCAACAGACATCACCTACCCTATCCCAGGCAACGACGATGCAATCAGGGCCATCTCTCTCTTCGTCGAGATCATCGCAAATGCAGTTGTCGACGCAGACAACGAGGCAGGCATCCAGATCATCGAGACCCTCGGGGACGATGAGGAGGCACCAGTCGAGGCAGTTCCAGGTCCAAAGGCCGAGGAGATCGATGAGGCCGACTACAGCAAGTACACTGAAGAGAAGTCCGAGGCTGACGAAGAGGCTGAGGAAGAGATCTATACAAAGTAAGGAGTTATTCTATGGCAATCAGCGCAGCAGAAGTAAAGAAGCTTAGAGATATCACCGGAGCTGGCATGATGGAGTGCAAGAAGGCACTCACAGAGGCAAACGGCGACATGGCAGAGGCTGAGAAGATCCTCAAGGAGATGGGTCTTGCAGCAGTTGCAAAGAGACAGGACAGAGCTACTGAGAACGGTAGAGTATTCGTCCTTGCCAAGGGTGACAAGGCCTGCCTTGTCGAGCTCTCCTGCGAGACCGACTTCGTCGCAAAGAACGAGCAGTTCAAGGCTCTCGGAGAGGAGATCTGCCAGGTCGTTCTCGAGAAGGGCTATACCGAAGTCGTTCCAGAGCTCACAGACATGGTCAACGGCCTCATCGCAACAATCAAGGAGAACATGGCCTGCAAGAGGGTCATGCTGATCGACGTTCCAGCAAATGGCATGGCAGCAACCTACCTCCATGGCGAGGGTTCCGTTGCCGTAGTAGTCGTCTTCAAGGCAGACAATGCAGCACTCTTCGAGAACGAGGCTGTCGCGACCTTCTGCCACGACTGTGCTCTGCACGTAGCTGCATACAAGCCACAGTTCCTCTGCTCCCAGGTAATCTCCAAGGAGTTCGAGGAGGCTCAGCTCGACATCTTCAAGGCTCAGGTCGCTCAGCTCGACAAGCCAGAGAAGGTCAAGGAGGGCATCGTCAGAGGCAAGCTTTCCAAGCTCTACAAGGAGATCTGCTTTGTTGACCAGGCATTCGTCAAGGATGACACAATGTCCGTCTCCAAGAAGATGGCCGAGGTTGCAAAGGCAGCTGGCGGAAAGCTCGAGATCGTCTCCTGCAACTACTTCGTTGCCGGTGTATAAGAGGTAGATTACGATGCAGACTGTACTTTCAAACTGCGAAGCAAAGATGAAGAAGTGCATTGCTTCTCTCGAATCAGAGTACCAGACCATGAGAACTGGTAGAGCAAACCCTGCTCTCTTCGACAAGCTCACTGTCGAATACTACGGTGCAGAGACTCCTCTGAACCAGGTAGCATCGATCAGTGTACCGGAAGCCCGCCTTGTCGTCATCCAGCCCTGGGACAAGACTGTACTCCCTGCAATCGAGAAGGCAATCCAGAAGTCGGAGCTCGGTCTCAATCCGAACAACGATGGAAAGCTCATCAGAGTCAACTTCCCGGCCCTCACAGAGCAGAGAAGGAAGGAGCTTGCAAAGAGCGCAAAGCAGACTGCTGAGGGAGCCAAGGTCGCAATCAGGAATGTCCGCCGCGATGCAATGGAGGAGCTGAAGAAGATGCAGAAGGCATCCACAATCAGCGAGGACCAGCAGAAGGAGGGCGAGACAAAGATCCAGAAGATGACTGACAATGCCATCGCTGAGGTCGGAAAGGTTGCAGAGGCCAAGGAAAAGGAGATCATGGAGATCTGATGGTGAATTCACTCCACATTGGTCTGATAATGGATGGAAATGGCCGCTGGGCAACAGCGCGCCATCTTCCGCGCACAGCGGGACACCTCGCAGGGCTCAAGGCCCTGAAGAGGGTTGCTCTGGGTGCAATCAGGAACAATGTCGGATACCTCACTCTCTACTGCTTCTCTACCGAGAACTGGAAGAGGCCCAAGGAGGAGGTCGACTACCTCATGGGTCTCTTTTCAGAGAAGGTCACTGGAGAACTTCCCTTCTTCAATGACAATGGAATCAGGCTTCTCTTCCTGGGAGACATGTCCCCTCTTCCAGCTGAGGCGCAGGAGGCACTCCACTTCGTCATCGAGAAGACTGCAGCAAACAACAGACTGATAGTGCAGCTTGCAATAAACTACGGTGGACAGGATGAGATATGCAGGGCCGTCAACAGGGCGCTCGAGAAGGGAATAGGCAGGATCACTCCAGATGTGATCAGAAGCAACTTCGACAATCCAGAGGTCCCACCAGTGGATATAATTGCCAGAAGCGCCGGAGAGATGAGACTCTCCAATTTCCTCATCTGGGATGCTGCATATGCAGAGTTCGTTTCATACGAAAAGCTTTGGCCTGATTGGGACGAATATGATATTGTTAATATAATCAAGGCTTTCGGACAGAGGAACCGGAAGTTCGGGGGGTTAGGAAAGTGAATAGATCTTTGATGCAGAGAGTTCTTACTACTGTCATTGCCCTTCCGACCCTTCTATTTCTGATAGTATGCCTCCCACAGCACAACTATCTTGCATTTGCAATCCTCATTGTGGTCATATCCATTCTTGGAAACTACGAGATGTACAATATGCTGACAAAGGGAAAGAACTGGAAGATCCAGAGCCCACCCTGGCTCGGAGCCTTTCTCCCAGCAGCAGCCTACATCCAGTATTCATATCTTCCGGAGTACGACCTCACAACGCTTGTGCTTGTCGTCCTTCTTATACTCGTCTTCTCGCTCGAGATGATCAACGGCTACGATATCGATGGCTACAGGGGTTCGGGAGAGAGGATGGCCGTTAGAGCCTGCCTCCTGGTATACCCTTCTCTCATCGCGACCTTCTTCGTCCGCTTCTGCTTTCTCGAGAACGCCTGGGTGTGGATCATTACACTGCTCGGTCTCTGCTTTGCAAGCGATACATTCGCATACATCTTCGGAATGCTCTTCGGCAAGAACAACAAGGGAATCATCAAAGTATCTCCGAACAAGTCTGTCGCTGGCTATATTGCAGGAATCTCGATTCCGAGTCTGCTGGCTCTTCTGCTTACAGCAATATTCCCAATCTACGGCATGAATCCTTTCAGCGGCCTGCTGCTCGGTCTTCTGACTGCAGTCGGTGCAGCACTTGGCGATCTGATCGAATCCTGCTTCAAGAGAAGCTCCGGTGTGAAGGATTCGGGTCACGTGATTCCAGGAAGAGGTGGCATGATGGACTCCATCGACTCTCTGCTTGTAGCCGCCCCTATCTTCTACTTCGTCGTCTACATCCTCACCTGATATGAAGAGAGTCGTCGTCCTAGGTGCAACCGGTTCGATCGGAACGACCTTTCTTGAAGCTGTAAGGCACAATAGAATCAATGTAGAGGTCGCAGCTCTCGTTGCACACTCATCAGAAGACAAGCTCAGGAAACTGTCAAGAGAGTTTTCCTGTCCATACGCCCTCAACAGGGATTGTTTCGATCTCGAAGCCTTTCTCCGTTCTCTTGATGCCGACATGGCACTCAATGGAATTGCAGGTGCAGAGGGGCTGAAGGCCTCTGTCGCTGCAGTGGATGCAGGATTGAATCTTTCGCTTGCGAACAAGGAGACTGTCGTCATGGGCGGCTCCTGGTTTCTCGACTATGCAGCAAGGAAGAATGCAAAGGTCATTCCAGTCGACAGCGAGCACTCTGCAATCTACCATCTCATGAAGGGACACTCCTCGGTCTCCTCTCTTGTGATTACTGCATCCGGTGGCCCCTTTCTTGGAAGAAGAGATCTCGATGATATCAAATGGCAGGAGGCTGTGAAGCACCCTACCTGGAAGATGGGAAGAAAGATATCGATCGACTCTGCAACACTTGCGAACAAGGGCCTTGAAGTGATCGAAGCAGGCTTTCTCTTCAATATGAAGGCCTGCGATATCGAGGTCACTATCCACAGGCAGTCGATCATCCACTCGATGATTCGCCTTGCAAATGGTTCTGTTTACGCACAGCTTTCACCTCCCGACATGACGCTTCCGATTCTTGCAGCTGTCAACGAGGATGCAGAGTCGCTTCTCTCTTCGGTCGCTCCACTATCCTTCGACAATCTTGAGCTCACCTTCCAGAGGTGGAGCAGAGAGGAGTTTCCTCTCCTTTCTCTTGCCTACAGCTGTCTTGAGAGGAAGGGCTCGTACCCAATTGCATTCAATGCAGCCGATGAGGTCGCAGTTGGCCTCTTCATAGATGATAGAATCCGCTTCACTGACATTGCCAGGATAGTCGAGAGGACTGTCGAGGATCACGATTGGAGCAGAAGCTGCAGCTCGCTCGAGGAGATTCTCAGAGAGGACAGAAGAGCAAGAGAGGCAGCCCGAGAGGTCGCATATGGCCTACTATCTATCTAGACTCCTCTATCTTCTGATCGGGCTCTTCGGCATCTCGCTCGTGCTGCTTTTCCACGAAGGAGGCCACTTTCTGATGGCACGCCTTCTCAAGATCGATGTCGAAGTCTTCTCTATCGGCATGGGACCGAAGCTCTTTTCAATCCAGGGACGAAGAACAGAGCTTCGCCTCTCTCTCATACCCTTTGGTGGCTACTGCTCGATGAAGGGCTCTACAGATCTTACAAAGGCGCTGAAGGATGAAGCGAGAGCTTTCAAGGTCACCGAGCAGGGCTCGTACTTCGGCACTACCCCACTCGTGCGCTTCATGATCTTCCTTGCAGGCCCACTTGCGAACTTCCTGCTTGCCTGCATCCTCTTCGGCCTTACTGCAGTCATCCCGGTCGAGACCATCGTCCATGAGGCCAGGATAGTTCCTGCATACCTCTATGAGAGGATGTATCCGGATGTCATAGAGCAGAAAACGCTCAAGGAGCGCGATCTTGTCCTGGAATGCAATGGGACAAGGGTCACCTCCTGGCAGGAGCTTGAGACGCTGATTCTTGCTTCCAGAGGAGAGGATCTCGAGCTGCTTGTCGACAGGGATGGAAGCATATTCAGAACAACGATCAAGTCAAGGGATGGAAGGTACGGCCTCGCACTGTACGAGGATACTCTTATCGGAAGAGTTGTCGAACCTTCTCAATTTGAAGTCGGGGACAGGATAGTCGAGATGAACGGAGTGCCTGTGACCTGCTCTCTCGGTGTCTACGACAATGCAAGGGATATCAACAGCTTCAAGGTGGAAAGGGATGGAAGGACGATCATCATAGAAGCGGACAACTACCCCTTTGCCTGGAAGACAGAGCTTGAGAAGAGAAGTCAGAGCACCTTCCTCTCTGGCGCACTAACAGGTGCAGTCAAGGCAAAGGACAACTTCTTCTTGACTCTCCACTCGCTTTTCCAGGTAGTCACAAGGCGTGGTAGGAATGCAAGTGAAGAGATTACAGGGCCTGCAAAGGCCGCATCTTCCATCGGCTCGATAACACTGCTTGGAATGAAGACGAGCTTTGCATCGGGCTTCAGGGCCTTCATATATCTGCTTGCAATCGTATCGATTTCGCTCTGCGTTGCGAATCTTCTTCCTCTTCCATCCTTCGATGGAGGACAGATGCTTGTCAATCTTCTTCAGATGATCACCAGAAGGGATATGTCTCCAAGGGCCTATGTAGTCTTCCACTTCATGGGTCTTGGCTGTACGCTGATGATAATGATCGCGATGTATTCGCTTACGATAAGGGATCTGCTTGGAATCTGAATCAGCCCTTTCTGAAGGACTGTCCACCCTGAGCTGGCTCATCTGGAACATCGAAGAGGATGTTCTCGAAGGAGGCTGTCTCCCTCTTGAAGCCCACTTTGAACTCTCCAGTCTCACCGTTTCTCTGCTTGGCGACGATGACCTTGGTAGGCTGCATGCCGTTTACAAGGTTGTTCTCGTCGATCTTCCTGGACCTGTGGAGGAACATGACCATATCGGCATCCTGCTCGATTGCACCGGAATCGCGGAGATTGTTGAGCTGTGGCTCGTTCTTGTCGCCCTCTGCATCTCTGGAGACCTGACAGAGCACGACTACAGGTATCTTCAGGTCCCTGGCAAGAGCCTTGAGGCTTCTTGAGATGTGCGCGACCTGCTCGAAGCGAGCGACTGTCGAGGGAAGACCTGAATCAACAAGACCGATATAGTCGAGGAAGATGGCCTGAATGCCCTCCTCTCGCTTGAGCCTTCTGGCAGTTGCCCTGATATCGGAAAGCTTCATGTTCGGAATATCGTAGATGAAGAGGTGCGAATCGTAGAGCTTGGAGGCCGCGTTGATCACATGCATGAAGTTCTGATCCCTGTTGCTTGTGAAGGTCGCGTTCCTGATCATCTTGAGAGGCACCTTGGATATTCCGGTAAGGAGTCTCTGGATGACCTGCATGCCGCTCATCTCGAGAGAGTAGAAGACGATCTTGTAGTCCCTCTGTATCATGTTCTGGATTATCGAGGTACAGAATGCGGTCTTACCGATGGAGGGGCGTGCTGCTATGATTATGAAGTCTGTAGGATGGAAGCCACCATCCGTCATGATATCGAGTCGGTCGAAGCCGGTTTCAAGGTTGTCGGACTTGACACCGCTCATCCTGGCCTTTATGAGCTGGATGGCCTGATTGAGAAATGGCTTTGCGGACCTGTCGCTCCTGCTCTCTCCTTCTCCATCCTCGAGGTCGGAGAGCTTGCCGGAGGCTTCGAGAAGGATCTCGGTCACATCCCTGCTCTCATCATAGGATGAGGAGATGAACTCGTTCGAAAGGAGAATGAGTCTTCTTCGCTTTGCAAGGTTGTGGACTATCTGGCAGTGGACTGCTATGGAGGCTGTATTGGAGACGCTGTCAGTGAGTGTGGATACGTAGCTTACTCCACCACAGCGCTCAAGAAGAGTTCCTCCACTCTTGTCGGTGGAGTTCCTGCTCTTCAAGAAGTTGATTATAGAGACGAGATCCAGGGTCTGTGCCTGGTTCTCCTCTGCATAATCGATGAAGGATCTGAAGATTATTCCATTGCCACTGTGATAGAAATCATCGGGCTGGAGAATCTCCATTGCCGTTTCAAGGGCAGATGAATTGAGAAGAATGGCTCCGAGTACAGCCTTCTCCGCCTCATCGTCGTGAGGTAGGGTCTTAGATCTGTAAACAGAGCCATCCGCCATTCAAAGTTCTCCTTGAACGTTATCTCAGTTGTTCTCTTCTGCAGCTGGTGCTTCCTCAGCTGGAGCTTCCTCGGCAGCAGCAGCTTCTGCTTCTGCCTTTGCAGCTGCCTCAGCAGCGGCCTTTGCTTCGGCCTCGGCCTTCTTTGCAGCCTCTGCAGCAGCTCTTGCTGCCTCTCTTTCCCTCTCCTTGACCTGCTCGACGGATTCGATGACGAGCTTGACGTGGGAGACTTCGGACTCATAGAGGTGGGCAACAATAGTATATGTGCCGGTCATCTTGATTGCGTGGGTAGGAACCTCGAGCTTCTTTCTCTCGATCTCGATGCCCTCCTTTGCAAGAGCCTCCTGGACCATCTGGGAGGTAACAGAACCGAAGAGCTTGCCAGACTCGCCAGCGTTGACTACGAGTGTGACTGTGACTGCATCGAGCTTCTGCTTGAGGGAAGCGGATGCAGCTCTCTTCTCGGCCTTTCTCTTCTCGATCTGGGCAGCTCTGGAAGCTACGATGGCAAGGTTGGTCCTGTTGCAGACGACAGCCTGTCCGGTCGGCAGGAGATAGTTACGAGCGTAACCGTCCTTTACTACTACGGTGTCTCCCTCTTCGCCGAGGTTGACAACATCATTACAGAGAATGATCTTCATTTTTGTAAACTCCTTGTTTACGTTTTCTTAGTTCGACCCAGTTCTCCAGTACTCCCACAAGCGGGAGACCAAACCACAGGATCAGGTTCGCACCCACGAAGAAGAACATCAGGAAGGCAAAGACGAAAAAGAGTCTTATCGACCTGAGGTTCTCCATTCTCCTTCTCAGATTGAAGTAGACTATCGCAAAACCCTGCATTCCGTAGATCATCAGCGACATCACGGCAAGGTTCACGACAGAGAGCATCAGCTGTACAGGCACATCGACGAAGTTGATTGCAAGTACATCTGCCCAGAGCAGCAGGAAAGGATAGATGAACCAGGCTGGAACGCGAAAGTACATGATCCTTTCATCCTTTGCTGGATCGTATATCCTGCCGGATACGGATGCAACAAAGGCGTTTGCGATGTTCAGAAGGCATGTAAAGGCCACGACGCAGCCCAGAATACCGTACATGAACACCTGGAAGACCAGATCCGACATTTCAGCCGAATCACCTGCAAGAGAGACTATGAGCTCCCTGTACAGATTCCTGTAGTCCTCCATTACCCCGAGAGCTACTTCCTGGTCCAGAGAGAACCAGATCTCGAGAAGGAAGAACACCACAAAAGGCGGCACGCACATCAGAAGTATTCTCCTGAAGAGCGGCTCTGAAGTGGTGTTCACCCATACCAGCGCGCCCAGTATGAGTGAAAGCGGCACGAACAGGTTTACCCCCACAGGACCCAACGTTAGGGCATCCGGAACTACCGATCTCATGGTGAAGACCAGCTTCAGGAGCACCAGCACCAGCACAGCAACGCAGGCGGTGTCCGTTTTCAGTCGGGAGGTGCGCTTTGCAAGAACAAGCAGAGGGAGAGTGAATACAAGAGCACCCACGCCGAGGTTGGACATCACGAAGGATATTACCACGGCAAGGATGACATCCAGATACTGTCCCCTATCGCTCACTGCTTCTCGAATGGAAGGTAAGCGAGAACTCTTGCCTTCTTGATCTCGTTGTTGAGGGCTCTCTGGTGCTTTGCACAGGTACCGGTGATGTGAGCAGGAAGGATCTTTCCTCTCTCGGTAATGTATCTGCGCAGAGCGTCAGGATTCTTGTAGTCTGCCTTTGGTGCGCCTGGCTGGCAGAACTTGCAGACCTTCTTCTTGAAACCCATCTTGCGAGCACCTGGCTTTCTGTCTCTGCCAGCTGCATCCTTGTCATTTACGAATGCTTCATTATCGTCACGCATTTTCTAATCTCCTAACTTTTAAAATGGTACTTCGTCGTCAGAGTACTGCTCTGGTCCGACATTGAAGTCAGGTAAGTCTTCACTTGAGTTCTGTCTCATAGTGTAGCTTCCTGCCTGTCCTCTTGTGCTGTTCTGTGGACTGGACGGTCTCTGGTAGGACTGACTGCTCTTGGCACTCTGGTTCCATCCGGCGGAAGGTGCATCTGCACCTCTTGGCTGAGACTGTCCCTGTGGGGAAGAGAGAAGCTGGAGATTGTTGACAAAGATCTCTACTGTAGAACGGTTCTGACCCTGCTGGTCGGTCCACTTGTTCTGTCTGAGCTCGCCCTGTATTGCTACCTGACGTCCCTTCTCCAGATACTGGTTTACCGATTCTGCCGATCTTCCCATATAGACACAGTTGAAGAAGTTGGCTTCGTCTTCCCAGGAGTTGTCACCCGTCCTCTTTCTACGGTTGACAGCGATCGAGAATCGCACAACTGCTCCACCATTCTGGGATACGCGGTACTCGCTCTCCCGGGTGAGTCTTCCTACGAGAAATACACTGTTGATATCTGCAGGCATATTACTTCCTCCAAATCCTTGATAAAACCTACTTTTCGGGGTTTACGAACAGGAACTTGAGAACAAGGGTGCTGAGCTGGAATTCGTGGCTGATCTTTGCAATCATGGCTGGATCTGCAGAGAGCTCGAAGTAGACGTAGTGGCCCTTCTCCTGCTTGTTGATGAGATATGCAAGAGTCCTGACTCCCATATCATCCTGCTTGGTGATTTCAACACCATTCTTTTCGAAGGTCGCAAGTACGAACTTGAGACCCTCTGCCATCTTGTCTTCATTCTGATCCAAGATGACGGTGAACTCATAATTTCTCATGAATTCCTCCTTGTGGACATTATTGATCCGCCCCAACGGAGCGGATAAAGAGGCTTTGTCATATTAGCATGCAAAGGCTGAAAAGCTCAAGGACCTGAAAGGAATTATTTTTCTTTTCTCGAGTGCCTGAGTACAAGAAGGCACGAGAGGGAGAAGAGTACGATTGCGATGACCTCTACTGATATTACGAGCATCGTCTCATCCCCTGCTGCCATTCTTACTGCGACCGGAAGCGAGGTAAGGCCGAAGAGTGCGAATATGATGAACGAGAGCAGCTTGAGGAACCTCTCTGGAAGCCTGCTTTTCAGGAGATATCCGATTGCAATGCCTATGATATCTGCAGCAAAGAGACCTGCAGAACAGGCAAGCCAGACCACAGGCGCAGCATCGAGCCCCTCATTGGCTCCGAAGGTAATTGCAGTAAGCTGTGTCTTGTCTCCGAGTTCGGCAACGAAGAAGGTGACCAGGACGGCAAGAGGAGCAAAGCCGACTCTGCTCTCCCGGCTCTCCTCTTCCTCCTCATCCCTTTCAAGTGCTGTTGCAGCAAAGTAGAGAAATGCGAAGGCTGCGATGAACTTGATGAGAAATGGTGGGATAAGGCGGCTAGCAAGGCCTCCAAGCAGGACAGCGATGCCATTTAGAAGCAGTATTGCAGCAAGGGTGCCGAGGACTATGTCCCTGATCCTGTACTTGCTGGCCATTGCAACGAGCATGAGCTGGGTCTTGTCGCCCATCTCTGCTATGAAGACTGCCAGGAATATCTTGAAAAAAAGCATCCGCCTCTCCCTGAAAAGGAAATCCTGATGGCAAAGGGCCATCAGGGTTGATATTTATCACTATGGCAGCGATATTGCAAGCAACAGGTGTTCATTTTCTCAAGGATCCTGCAAGCTCCTCGTTCCTCTCCCTGTATGCAGAGAGCATCGGCTCGATATCCTCTCCCCTGGCTCTTCTGAAGTAGTTGTCGCTGATCTTCACTACAAGACCGGAAAGGCAGACGAGTGCGAAGAGGTTCGGCAGTGCCATCAGTGCATTGAACATGTCATCGAGCTCCCAGACGAAATCGGACTTCGCGATCGAACCGAGGAACAGAAGGACGATGTACATCAGCTGGAAGCAGATAGTGGCCTTCTTCACATGAGAGCTGAAGATGTAGGTGCAGGCCTTTACTCCATAGAAGGCCCAGGCGAGGATAGTCGTGAAGGCAAAGAGCGGGATGATTATCGAGAAGAGGATCAGACCGATCGAGCCGAAGGTCTGTGTGAAGGCAAGAGATGCGATGTCGTTCTTTCCCACTCCTGCATTCTGGGCGATATTCGCAAAGTCTATGACACCGGAGCTCTTTCCGACAACGATCAGTGTGATTGCAGTGAGCGTGCATATGATGAAGGTGTCGAAGAAGACCTCGAAGATTCCCCAGAGACCCTGCTGCACAGGCTCCTTGGTATCGGATGTGGAGTGTGCGATTACAGAGGAGCCGAGACCTGCCTCGTTGGAGAATACTCCTCTTGCAAAGCCGTACCTCATGCTCATCGTGATGACGTAGCCGAAGACGCCACCGGAGACGGACCTGAGGCTGAAGGCACCAGCGAAGATCTCCCTGAATGCAAATGGGATATCCCTGAAGTTGACGACGAGGATTACAGCTGCACAGATCATGAAGACAAGTGCCATGAAGGGAACGAGCAGGGATGCGACTGCGCCGATTCTCCTGATGCCTCCGATCATGATCGCACCGGCAAGGAATGCAACGACGACACCGATAAGTAGAGAGAGTGCAAAGCGCTGCGACTGGCTCTGTGCGATTGCTGCGGCAATTGTGCCGGAAAGCGAGTTGGACTGCACCATTCCCATGCCAAGTGCGGCAACCAGACAGCAGAACGAGAAGATGTATGCAAGCCCCTTCATCCCAAGCCCTTCGCTGATGTAGTACATAGGACCTCCGGAGATGTTGCCCTCCTGGTCCTTCTTCCTGAAGTAGAGGCCGAGAACATTCTCGGAGTAGTTGGTGACAAGGCCGAAGAAGGCAGAGACCCACATCCAGAATACGGCTCCCGGACCGCCGGCGAGCATTGCACCGGCAACGCCTACGATGTTGCCTGTTCCGACAGTTCCGCTGATTGCGGCCGAGAAGGCCTGGAACTGGGAGATCTGTCCCTCCTCTGTAGAATCATCCTTCTTCTGCGGAACGAATATCGATCTGACAGTCGGGATGATGGTCTTCTTCAGCGAGGTCGAGAACTTGCTCACCTGAAGAAAGCGGGTGCGGATACTGATCAGAAAGCCGGTTCCCATGATGGCGATGATCAGAGGAATACCCCAGAGGATATTCGAGTTGATGAATGAAATTACATTGGTGAAAGCTTCCATGGCCCATCCTCCAAAAGAGATCCATCACGTCTTCTCCAGAAGGAAATACCACAGGTGATACATCCATTCTCCTTCCTTTTACCTGAGAGATTGAGGAGACGGATGTCTCCCTTGCCCCTTCGGTACCCAAGTCTGGGATTCTCCGGAGTGCTATCCAGCAGCAGTCCTTTTCGTTCTGAAGCCTTCGTCTAGCGTGTGATAAACAGATTTTGGTCGAAATGTACAACCAATGCACCCTGCAATTCAATATATTTTCAGGATATAGGGATGAAAATCCACACATATTTCCAGTTTGAACAATAACCTGGAGAATAGAAAACCTCCCATCCTGGCAGGAAGGGAGGCATGGATTGCTTTGGAAGCAGAACTACTTGCTGAGAGCAGGTGCTGTTACAGTGAGGATTCCGAGGAGGGTCAGAAGGTGGAAGATCAGGTGCTCGAGCCAGCTGAACCACTCTACACCACTTACGCCTCTGAGGCCGTAGACGAAGTCGGAGAAGACGATGACGAGGACCCATACGACCGTAACGAAGATCATTGCGATTCTGACGAACTTGTCAGGAAGACCTGCAGAGAAGCATGGGATGATCAGGGCAGCGCCCGAGATAACGAGCAGGATGCCGAGGATGATGTTGAGAGCCTCGACGTCGATTGCCTTGTAAAGGCCGTTGGAACCGGAACCGCAGATGCCCTCGACACCGATGCAGACGAAGAGCAGACCAATTGCTACTGCCATGATGACACCAGCACTCATCTTGGATGATTTTGCCATTTTATGACTCCTTATACTTGTTTGATAATAGACTAATGAGAATTCTATCGCCTTTGATCGAATTGTTCTACATTCAAAAATGAAAAAATGCTAGCGGACGCAGTATATGATAGCAAAGGCGAGAAGTATCTGAAGAATCAGGATGATCGGCATTCCGTACTTGAAGTACCAGTGATCGGTCTTGTGCCTGAATACTCTCATTCCGAGGTTGCTTCCAAGGCTGCCACCGAGGATCGCAAAGAGGAACAGTGTTCTCTCCTTCGTCCTCCACTTGCCCTTCTTCGCCTTGTTCTTGTCGGAGAACATGCTGTAGAAGCCGATGAAGTTCATGACAGCCAGGTAGACGACTATAACGATAAACAACTTGTCCATATATGTAATTCTCTCCTTTAGATTTCGCCTATTCCGATGAGGGAGCAGAAGTCCGCACTCTTCAGAGGCACAGAGAAGTAGTAGCCCTGTACGAAGACGCTGCCGAAGCTGTTGACATAGCTCAGGCTGTCGGACTTCTCAACACCCTCGAAGATGATCCTGAAGCCCAGGTCCTTGAAGCACGGGACGATCGCCCTGAGGAAGATATCGGTCTTGTTGTTCGGCCTTGCGGACATCAGCATCGAGTGGTCGAATTTGATGCACTCGAATGGCAGATTGACGTACTTGGAGATCGAGGCATAGCCTGAACCGAAGTCGTCCAGATAGAAGCCGACTCCGCTCTCTACAAGTTGTACCATCGCCCTCTTGACGACATCGAAGTTCTCGATGAGGTAGCTTTCAGTGATCTCGATCTTGATGTACTTGGCCGGGACTTCATACTGCTGGAGCACATCAAGCACGACAGCGACCACATTCTTGCTGTAGAACTGGCGTGCCGAGAAGTTCACGGAGATGGTCGGCGGAGTGACCCCGCTCTTTATTGCGTTGCGGATTATCTTGCAGGAGTATTCGAGACCTGCGCGGCCGATTGCGCCAATGAGGCCCTCCTTCTCTGCAATCGGGATGAACTCCGATGGCGGGATGTACTTTCCGATCTTCGGATCCCAGAGTCTGGCAAGGCACTCCGCATAGCCGTAGTACTCGCCATTTGACCTGTAGATCGGCTGGAAGTTGAAGCGCATCTTTCCATTGTCCAAGGATTCGTTCAGCAGCTGGAGCACGTACTCCTTTCGGTTTATCCTCTCCTTCATCTTCAGGTCGCAGATTGTGAAGTTGACATTCTCCGATTCGGACATCTTGGGAACGTTCATGCTCATGATGTAGTTGAGGATGAAGTTCACTTCATCTATATCCGCAGCGACAACAGGGCAAGGGATCAAGGTGATCTCGGTCTTGAAGCCGATATCGGAGCCATCGATGTGCCAGAGGTCGGAGAAGAGGTCGATCAGCCTTCCGCAGAAGCTGTTGCAGGAGCCATCGCTCGGAGCAGGCCCTATTATGACGAAGATATCCTTGCCTACCATCCTGAAGACCTGCTTCATTCCGGAGAAGGTCGTGAGCTTTGTAGAAATATCGACAAGCAGGTTGTCGTAGGTCCTCACACCGAGGTCCGCACTGAGCTTCGTGAGGTTGCTTATGTTGATGACATAGAGACCCAGCTCTGTGTGGCGATCGTAGAAGTAGCTCAGAGAGGACATCATGAGCTTCCTGTTGCCAAGCCCTGTGAGGTTGTCGGTCAGCATCGTATCGGACGAGATGTTCAGAAGCCAGAAGAAGGTGACGACGAAGCTTATCATGCCGGTCATCTGCATGTTCTTGAATATCAGCTGATAGACCATCAGCAATATCGCGAAGAACGGCATGTAGCCAGTGATCCTCATGAACTGAGGTGGCAGGTATGCCCTCTCGAAGAGGAAGCACGAGACTGCCATTATTATCATCAGGGAGCCGAGGACGGCAGAGATAGGATTCAGAATGCCCCTGACATAGTTCTGGTTTGGTCCTCTTATGGAGAAGATCCAGCCGGTCCTCAGATTTATCAGCATGAAGAGTATTCCAACGACTGCAATGACTCTTGCCACCACCTTCTCCACATCCAGCCTTCTCTGGTTCGGTGTGTACATCCTGACTGTTCCCATGATGAGGTCGAACATTGCTGTCTCCAGCAGGAATATCAGGATGAAGTATATGGTCTGCATTGCATAGTTGACAGGTACGGGGAATATGAGGACACCCATTACCAGAAAGCTGGCAAAGAAGTTCTCGATTATGGAAAGCGCAGTCAGCAGAGAGACACGGAAGAACCTCTTCTGGTCGTTCCTCCTGAGTATCTCCTTCTCTCCAAGTACATATATGGTCGTAATGAAGTATAGCAACAGTGCTATTGCTTCAGGAATAAGATGATATATGAGCATTTTTATTCAATTTTGACTTCAATGAAGGGGTTTGTACAGTATAAAAAGCACAATTTGGTGTAAAATTGCACCATGTTCGATGCTCATTGCCATATCGGAGATTACACATCCAGTGCACTTGTCTGTACCTCCAGTTTCGAAGAGTACCCCTATCTATCAGCCTATCCGCACAGAGGCTATGGCCTTCTCTTTCCAGAGAGGGACGAGAGCAGCAGGATAATAGAGAGTCTTGAAAGGGACAGAAAGGCACTCTGCGGAGAGATCGGGCTTGACAGAAGATATGTGAAGGCTGCCGACATTCAATTTCTCGAGAACCTTCTCGACTATCTATGCCAGGATGAAAGGCCCTTCGTGCTCCATTTGGTGAGGAGGATGGACGAGATGCTCTCTCTGCTTCGAAGGCAGAAGAGGCTTCCACACTTTCTCATCCACGGCTATACAGGCTCCTATGAGAGTGCAAGGCAGTTCGTGGCGCTCGGAGGAGTCATCTCGATAGGACCCCGCTCCTTCAAAACGAGGGACATCGACAGACTTCTTCACCTTCCCTTCGTTCTCGAAACGGACATGAAGGTCTCGCCTGAACAGGAAATGACTCTGGAAAGTGTTTATGAAGAAGCGAGGATGCGACTGGGAATCTCGTTCTCCTCTCTCGATGAGATGACAGAGAGGAATCTTGAAATGCTGAATATAGAACAAAACAGGAGCCTCTAGGACTCCTGCAGATTTCAAGCAGATCAATGCATTAGAAACTTACTTATGCTTATGTCTATTAGCTCTAAGTCTTTTCTTCCTCTTATGAGTTGCAATCTTATGCTTCTTTCTCTTGCGACCACAAGGCATGTATATGCCCTCCTTATAGCTATAATTTGTAAATTTACGCATCGCATTATGCACTCTTTTATCCTTGAGGGTCAAGGGGATGCATTCACTTTCTTCTAATAGAGCAGCTTTCCATTCACTATCTTGTGAAGCACACTCCTCTCCGGAGTGATGTACGCATACCTTTCAAGTCTCTCGGGAAGTGAAAGGCGTGATGTGATGAGAGTACGCTCCTCATCAAGGACAACGACATTGGCATCGTAGCCCTCGATAAAGGAGCCGCACCTTCCGAAGAAGGCTCCTCCTCCCTCAGTTGCCATGTAGAAGGCCTCTGCAAATGTCAGAAGACCATCTGTCTTCTCTACAAGCCTGTATCTCAGCTTGCTTGCCTTGATGGCATCTGTGATGCAGCGGAAGATCGAAAGCGAGCTTCCTCCTGCCACATCGCTTCCAAGACCTATGTTGAAGCCGTTATCCAGGAAATACTTTGCAGGAGCGATTCCAGAGTAGAGGTTCGTATTGGAGTCCGGGCAGTGTGCAATGAAGACATTTCTGTCCTTAAGTAGTCCATCCTCCCTCAGCCTCGACCAGACACAGTGCGCCATCACGGTCCTTGTCACGCCCCAGAGTCCCCTCCTCCTGTACGCATCTGCATAGCTTGAGCTCTCAGGACAGAGCTCCTCTACAAGCTCTACTTCGTCAAGATTCTCGGAAAGGTGCGACTGCACAGGATAGTTCCCCTCTCTCGCTATCCTTCCAAGCCTGCTGGCAAGCTCGTCGGTCACAGAGGGGATGAACCTCGGTGTGATTATAGGCCTTGAGAGAAGGAAGTCCCTTTTCCTGCACTCCTCAAGCCACCTGAGTGTCTCTGAAATCGACTCCTCTGTACTCTCTCTGTAGCTGTCCGGTGCATTCCTGTCCATGTTGACCTTGCCGACATAGGAGAGGATGCCTGTCCTTTCGAGCGCCTCCATGAGATAGAGCGTCGCCTCTCTGTGGATTGTCGCAAAGGTCACGGCGCCGACTGTCGCACTCTTTTCCAGCTCGCGAGCAAACTCATCGTAGGCTTCTGTATAGAACTCCCTGTCAGAGAACCTCGCCTCCTCCACGAATGTGTGCTTTTTCAGCCACGAAAGCAGCTCGAGGTCCATGAAAAGGCCCTTGAAGTGGTTCTGACTTGCATGCGAATGGAGATCGTAGAGGCCCGGGATAACAAGCCTTCCTGTGCAGTCGAGGAGCTCGTAGGGCCCCTCTGCTTCCTCAAGCGAGGAGAGGATTCCTGCTATCTTTCCTTCATGTATTCTGAGAAGGCCATTCTCGACAGCTTCGAGCTCATGACGATTTCTGCAGAAGACAAGGTCGCCCTTTACTATCAGATCCATCACCATACCTCCATATTTGGAATATGATGATAGGAACAGGATTTGCTGTGGTTCCTGGTAGAGACGCCCTCCCATATCGGGGCTTATATCATCACCTACATTATAACCCCGGATATCTTTTTTTCCACAAATATCTGTAACCGGCAAACTACAGAGTAGTTTTGTTATTACGTACAGCACAGATGGGCAGCTTTTAAGCAGAAAAAACTGGTATACTTGGGGCAGGAACTCTTTTCAGAATGACTTCCTGTCATTATTGTCTGTCAATATCGGGGGGATTGAATGAAGATATTGGTCCTTGGACTTGGTCTCAATGGTGGGGGAAGAGCTGCCGCCATGTACTTTGCCAGGAACAGGAAGAACGAGGTCAGGATATCTGACATCGCTCCGAGGGAGAAGTTCGGCGTAGGAATCGACGAGCTTGAGAAGCTGGGCATCAGGTGCATCTTCGAGGACACGGACCCCAGAGAGAACATCCGATGGGCCGATATCGTGATAAAGAACCCTGCAATCCCCCAGAACCTTCCCCACCTCTCCATCGCCAAGGCCATCTCCAACGACTTTGCATTCCTCTTCAACAGCGAGGATGTGAAGAGGATGAAAGTAATCTGCGTCACGGGCACAAAGGGAAAGACGACCACAGTCGCAGCAATCCACCATGCTCTTTCAGAGCTTGGAAAGAGAAGCATCTACTGTGGGAACATCGGAGTCTCTGCATTCTCTGTCCTGGAGGAGATCGAGAGGAGGAAGAGAAAAAAGCAGGAGCTTCCTCAGTACGTTGTATGCGAGATGTCCTCCTGGCAGGTGCACGATACCTGGATGGCCCTGAATGGAAAGATGCCCTCCATTGAACTTGCCATCTTCACAAGCATGTATGCAGACCACCAGAATTCGTACCACTCCATCTCCGACTACATCAATGACAAGCTGAAGCTCTTCGGTCCCCACTGCAGGCACATTCTGATAGACGAGAAGATGAAGACCTTCTTCTTCAAGAATACGCACCGCATTGCCAGGATCACGAAGCTGTTCCCAGGCTACTACAACCCATATGTGAACAAGCAGAGGGAGCTCTGCTGTGCCTTCTCTGCATTGAAGATACTCGGCTTCAGGAAGAAGGAGATCATGAAGGCAATCTCGACCTACAAGGGGATGCCGCACAGGATCGAGCAGGTCGCCACAGTGGACAATATCATGTATGTGAACGACAGTGCTGCCACAATAAGCGAGGCTGTGACCTTCTCTCTCGACACGCTCTTTCCACTTCCTGTCCACCTCATCTGCGGTGGCACCGACAAGGAGCTCAGAGCAAACGGAATGCAGAGGGCAATAAAGAAGGTAAGCTCGGTGACCCTTCTCGATGGCTCCTTTACCCGCAACAAGCTGATTCCACTTCTCGAGAAGAACGGAATAGAGTATTCAGGCCCCTTCTCGACGATGAAGGAGGCATTCGATACAGCAAGATCGAAGGCCGAAGCCATGAGGGATGAAGGTGGCAGAGTGCAGGTAGTGCTGCTCTCTCCAGGCGCTGCCTCCTTCGAGCTTTTCAGGAATGAATTCGACAGAGGCGACCAGTTCAAGGCGCTTGCCTCGAAGCTAGTGCCTTCTGCCAAGTAGGTATCTTGCACCTTCCAGAAGTCTATAGAGATATGAAAGTAGAGCATTGTAAAGATAGTCGATGCTCCTCTCTCTGTATACGCACTTCCCACCGAAGCTCGTCTTGAAGAGCTTCAGGGAGGAAAGGTGCTTTCCTCCCTCTCTTCCGGGGATTCCGAAGAGGTCGTACTCTCCTACTCCTGCACTCCTTGCATCGTTCATCGCATAGTCCTGCAGGCGGTAGCCACAGGAGATATTCCCATGCCTGATGGAGGAGCCGAAGAGGTATACCTCCTCGCTTCCGTTTCTGAGATTCAGGATTCCTCCGCATACCTTTTTCCTATAGTATGCGATGTAGAGTCTCGGTTCGACAGAGTAGCCCTTCAGGGAAAGCAGGGAGCGGATGTAGCCTAGACTTCTGGTCGAAAAGCCATCTCTTCTTCCTGTCTCAAGATAGGTCTCGTACCAGAGCTGGAGCGACTCCTCATCGCCCTTCCAGAGAAAGACAGTGACATCCTCCTCCCTTCTCAGGTTCCTTACTGCCCTGCTTCTGTACTCGGGAGAAAGAGAAAGGTCTATTCTTACAGTTCCTTCTGGCTGTACGGACTCGAACGCCCTTCTGAGACGGCCGGAGCAATCGATTCTCTCCACACCCCATGGCAGGTCGTATCTGATGAGGAATACGCTTTTCGGAAGATATCTTCTCACATTTTCGGAAAGCAGCATCAGCTCATCTCTATCGAGAATGCCGGGCCCGAAGGGAACGTATGCAAGAGAAAAGAGATGGAAGAACCTCCTTACAAGACAGAGGAAGCTTCCTCTCTTTCCTGAGGAAAAAGAATAGGCAAAGGAGAAGCTCGCCCATTGACTGCTCTTTACCTTTGCCCAGAAATCGGATTGGAAGACAGAGGTGGAGATGACCTCTCCATCCTCTATTCTTTCCACATCAACCGACAGGACCGTTGACATACTTCTTTGCTGTAAGGTGCTTTCCTGCAAAGCCTATTCCCTTGCCATCAACGGTAATGACACCATCGACTGCTGTGATAGGCATTGCGAAGAAGTGGTCGGGCTTTATGTAGGTAGTGGCCTTCTCCACCTCGCCCTGTCCATCGAGCTCGAGAACAGTGCCCGGCTCGAACTCATCTGCAAAGAGGACCTCGCAGGTGGTGTGCTCCGGAGCCTCTGGATCGGAGGCTGCAAGAAGCATGCCATAGCTCTTCACGCCCCTGAAGTTTGCTGGCTTCAGGTTGGATACGAGTACGATGTTGTGCCCCTTCAGCTCATCGATCGTATAGTATGGAACGATGGAGGATACGATGGTCCTGAGCTCAGGCTCACCGCAATCCAGCTTCAGAATGTAGAGGATGTCGCCATTGGGATGCTTCTCGACCTCCACTATTCTGGATACCTTGAGTGTGACTCTTCTTGCAAACTGCTGTGCGATCGTCTCGTCAGCTACTGCTTCATTGTTCATCTTCTTCTCTTCCTTTATTGACTGCTTTTCCTCGGCCTTGTTCTCTCTCTCCTCCTGGGAGCCTGCATAGCGGTTCCTGAGTTCCTCGATTCTTGCATCCTCGAGCTTCTCGAACAGGAGAGAGACATTGCCGATAGTATCGAGACCCTCGAACGATGAGAGGTCCTTCCAGGTCTTCTTTCCACAGGAGAAGAAGGAAAGTATCCTCTCCGATGTGGAAGGAATGTATGGTTCTATCATGATCGCAAGATCCCTGATGAGGTAGCAGAGAGTCCTGAGAAGCGATGCTGCCTTCTCTGGATTCTCCTTTCTTGCCTTCCAGGGCTCGCCTGCCTGGAATGCCCTGTTGCCGACATCCGAAAGTGCGAAGATGGCCCTGAGCGCATCTCTCTCGTCAGCTCTCTCGAGAAGTGCAGTGATCTTCTCCTCGGAGGCCTTCATCTCGCCAACGAGATCCTGGTCGAGCTCCCCTTCCGGGACCTTTCCATCGTAGAATCTGGAGACGAAGGTCAGTGTCCTGTTGACGAGGTTCGAGAGGTTTCCGATGAGCTCTCCGTTGATGAGCTGCTGGAACTCCTTCCAGGAGAAGTTGACATCTCCATTTTCGGGCCTGTTGTAGAACATGTAGAATCTCCAGCAGTCCGCAGGGATACCGGTCTCCTGGACATCGTTTCCGAAGACGCCGATGCCTCTGGACTTGGAGAACTTGCCGCCCTCGTAGTTCAGATACTCTGTGGAGGACATGTGGTGGAGCATCGTCCACTTCTCTCCTGTTGCCAGCAGAGAGATCGGGAAGATGACTGTATGGAATGGGATGTTGTCCTTGCCGATGAACTGGAAGAGCTCCGTGTTGTCAGGATCCTGCCACCAGTACTTCCAGTTCTCTGTTGCACAGCTCGTGATGGAGATATAGCCGATCGGAGCGTCGAACCAGACGTAGAAGACCTTGTCCTCGTACCCCTCCTTGGGAACCGGGATGCCCCACTTCAGGTCCCTGGTGATGCATCTCTCCTTGAGACCATCGCGCACCCAGCTGTTGGTAAGCTGGATCGCATTCTTTGCCCAGAAGCCCTCCTGGCTCTTCTTCTCCATCCAGGGCTTGAAGAGAGGAAGTGCCTTCGGAAGGTCTATGTAGAGGTGCCTTGTCCTCTTCGAGACAGGTGTGGTGCCACAGACGGAGCACCTTGGCTCTATGAGCTCGGTCGGATCGAGGAGTGTTCCACAGGCATCGCACTGGTCACCTCTTGCCCCCTCTGAGCCGCAGTGGGGACACTTTCCTTCCACGAATCGGTCGGCAAGGAAGCGCTTGCAGGTCGGACAGTAGAGCTGCTCTATCTCCTTTTCAGAGATGTATCCGTTCTCGTCCACCTTCCTGAAGATGTGCTGGACGATTTCGGTCTGGTTCGGTGTACTGGTCCTTCCGAAGTAGTCGAAGGAGATGTTGAACCACTTGTAGATATCGCGATGTATCCTGTGATAGTGGTCGCAGAGCTCTCTTGGAGTGACACCCTCCTTGAGGGCCCTTGTCTCACTTGCAGTGCCGTACTCATCTGTACCGCAGACGTACATTGTCTCGTATCCTGCAGAGCGGCAGTAGCGTGCAAATACATCGGCGCTGAGCACCTGGGTAAGGTTTCCGAGGTGCGGAATATTGTTTACATATGGAAGAGCTGATGTGATAAGTCTTTTCTTCACGGACAATTTTCTCCCTAATTGTGACATTATGCATAGATATTAGAGCATTGGACGAAAAAATGCCATAACCACACAATGGAACGCAAAGATTTGTCGTTTTCTTCTTTTTGCACTTTCTTTTGCCCGTTTTTCGTATTAGCTTTCAAAGGATAGGAGAATTTTGCTATGGATGACAGAGACGAGACCGTTGTAAGACCGGCCAACCCCATCGCCTTCTCTCCGAAGATTCTTATCGTGCTGCTGCTTGTTGTCCTGATCGGATTTGCGGCCGCCTCCAGCTTCTTCGTAGTGGACCAGACAGAGCAGGCTGTCGTTCTGAGACTCGGCAAGTACAACAGGACTGTCGGCCCGGGTCTCCAGACGAAGATACCATTCGGGATCGAGACCTCATACAACATACCCACACAGGTCGTGCAGACACTCACCTTCGGCTACAGGGCCAACGACATGACAGGAACCTCCCTTCGCGGTGCCACAAGCTTCCAGGATGAGTCGATCATGCTGACAGGAGACCTCAATATCGTCGATGTTGAGTGGATCGTCCAGTACAAGATCAACGAGCCGAAGAACTGGCTATTCAAGGTACAGGAGAGAGAGAAGACCATCAGGGACATCTCGCAGAGCGTCATGAACGAGCTTGTAGGCGACCTTCCGATCCTCTCTGTGATGACCAACCTCAGAACACAGATAGAGATAGAGGCCGAGGAGGAGATGCAGAGGATCTTCGACCGCTACGAGTTCGGAATTAAGATAGTAACTGTGAAGCTCCAGAACATCGTACCACCGAAGGGAGCTGTGCAGGATGCCTTCGAGGATGTCAACAAGGCAATCCAGGACATGAACAGGCTGATCAACGAGGGCAAGGAGCACTACAACAAGGAGATTCCATCGGCCCAGGGTGAATCGAGCAAGCTGATACTTCAGGCGCAGGGCTATGCCGCAGAGAGAGTCAACGAGGCCCATGGAGATGCACAGAGGTTCGACTCTGTAAGACAGGCCTATGAGGAGAGCCCCGACATAACCAGGACGAGGCTGTACCTCGAGACGATGAACGAGGTGCTTACCGAGAACGGAGGAAAGCTGACGATTGTCGATTCCGACCTCAGGAACTTCCTTCCTGTCAAGAATGTAGGAGGTTCGCTATGAAGAGACTTGCAGCACTTCTTGCAGCAATTGCAGTTTTCTCCATCATCTTCCTGATGCTCGGCCCCTTCTACATCCTCAACGAGGGTGAGCAGTGCATAGTCACGAGGTTCGGAAAGATAGTCGACACACAGACCGAGGCGGGACTCAAGTTCAAGATGCCCGTGGTCGACAATGTCGTCAAGTATCCGAACAAGCTGCTTTCATGGGATGGAGATGCACAGAGAATACCGACAAAGGAGAACCAGTTCATCTGGGTCGATGCCACAGCAAGGTGGTACATTTCGGATGTCGACCGCTTCTATGAGACTGTTTCCACTATAGAATCGGGCCTTGGAAGGCTTAACGATGTCATAGACTCGACGATAAGGACCGTAATATCGGAGAACTACCTTTCCGAGGCAGTCAGGTCCTCGAACAGGATCAACAGCATAAGATTCGAGGAGGATGTCTCCTCTGTCGACTCCGTAGAGGATGCAGAGACACTGAGAAGCCTCACAAGGACCAATACTACCCAGGAGAAGATATCGATCGGAAGGACAGGGCTTTCCGACAGGATACTCGATATCGCATCCGAGTTCACGAAGGCCTATGGAATCGGACTTCAGGATATCATCATCCGCCAGATACGCTACTCCGACGACCTCACCGAATCCGTCTACACCAGGATGATAAAGGAGAGGAACCAGATCGCAGAGGCCTACCGCTCCTACGGCAGAGGCCAGCTGGCACAGTGGCAGGGAAAGACCGAGAACGACAGGAAGACGATTATTTCCGCAGCCTACCGAGAGGCAGAGAAGATAAAGGGCGATGCAGATGCAGAGGCCTCGAGAATCTATGCTGAGGCCTACGAGAAGGATCCCGAGTTCTTCGCCTTCTGGAGAAGCCTTGAATCCTACAGGGACAGGCTCAACAGGATCGACTGGATAATGAGCACCGACTCCAAGTACTTCGACTACATAAAGTCGCCTCAAGATGAGAAGAATTGACTCCTTCCAGGTGGACTTTTCCAGGGAAAGCCACCTGATTCTCCCCTTCTACACTCTTCCAGAGGACGCCATCGTCCTCTGCGAGGGGGATGATGTCTTCATCATCACAGGAGACTATCTCTTTGCAGTGAGCGACAGGGATCAGGTGGATGTATCCTCCTTCCTTGCAGACAGGAGCATCCACCATCTTCTGTTCCCATCAGGAAAAGAGAGAGGAAAGAGAAGATTCCTGATGAAGAAGGAAACTGCAGAGGATGTATACACCTTCCTCGACAGCGGTCTATCCGATGAACTTGCCCACTTCTACCAGGAGAGAACACCCTTCGACATAGATAGGGAGTATCTTGAACTCAGAAGAGATCAGGGAGAGGTCTTCTTCACTGTAAGGAAGGAGGATAGAATCGTCTCTGCGGCATACACTGTCAAGGGAAGAAGGCAGATAGTCTCTCTCTCGACGGACAGCAGGCTGAGAAATACAGGTCTTGGAACTCTCCTTTTGAAGAACTCCGGGATCGAGCACCTCTTCTGCGAAGGAGAGAGACTTAGAAGGTTCTACTCCGAGAGGGGCTACAGAACTGCCAGGACCTACTGTATGATCAATCGATGAAATCGAAGCCCGAGAAGACAGGTCTTCCCGTATATCGGTTTGCCTCTCTTCTGCCATCCAGGACATCCAGCACAGGATAGCACATGGCCTCCTGCTCGACCTCTCCCGGATAGACTGTGATGGGAGCAATCCAGCTGCAGCGCTCCTCTATGCCCTCGACTATATCCTCGAATCTCACAAGACCGCCTGTGAGCAGGATCCCATCGACAGAGCCCTTCAGAACGCAGGCCATCTCGCCGATGGACTTCGCGATCTGGTAGATGACTGTACTCCAGACAAGCTTTGCATGCCTGTCTCCCCTCTGCACCATTCTGTGGACAGTGTCGGAGTTTGAGGTTCCGAAGTGGCTTACGAAGCCTCCGCTTCTTGAGCACATCTCGTACATCTCCTCTGGAGAATGCCCATCCTCCATGTACCTTATCACCTCGGTAACAGGAATCGAACCCAGCCTCGTCGGAGAGAATGGGCCATCTCCGCCCGCACCCTCTGTAGAGTCTATCATATGACCCTTCTCGTGGGCCGTTATCGTTATTCCTCCATCAATGTGGCAGACGATGAGGTTCATCTCCTCGTATCGCTTTCCAAGCCTCTCTGCGTGGAGCCTGGCCGTCGCCTTCTGGTTGAGAGCGTGGGTCTGTGCCCTTCTGTAGAGCCCCTTTATTCCGGTTATCCTCGCTTCGGGTATGAACTCGTCGACGTTGGTCGGATTCACTGTGAACATGGGCCTGCTGTATTCGGTCCCGAACTCATATGCCATCATGACACCAAGCTTTGCAGGGTGGTCGCTTCCACCCACATCGTTCATCGTATCATCCCTCAGCGCCCTGTCGATGACCATGACACCTGCCGCCTGGGAGTAGGCACAGCCACCTCTTCCGACGAAGACATCCACATCCGAAGGAGAGTAGCCGTGGTTCTTCATTATCTTGATGACGATATCCTTCCTCATCGGAAGCTGGTCGTTCGCAGTCGGGAACCTGAGCAGAAGCGGAGCATCATGGAAGACGCTCTCTGTGAAAAGGCACCTTCTCTCCTCGAAGAGACTTATCTTGGTACTTGTTGACCCTGGATTTATGACAAGTATCTTCCTGTTTGGCATATGCTCCTCCTAAACAGCCCAGAAAGAGGCCATTACTATATCCATTGCAAGGACTATTATAATTGAAATACTGCTTATGTACGAGGTAAGCGAGTTGTCTCCACCTGCCTGGTCAGTAAGGATCGTGGCGGCGCTGCTCACAGGAGAGAAGGCAGCGATGACAAGCGCATATCTCAATACCCTGTCTATCGGCATGAAGATGAAGAGGAGAATGGAGGCAAGAAGAGATACAATCAGCTTGACGGCGATGACGATGCCGGTCGCACCCAGGAATTCCCTGTTGAACTCTATCCTCATCGCACAGCCAATGAGCATCATCGAAAGGAATGCATTCGAGCTTGCGGCAGGTGCAGTTATTGCCATCAGGAAGTGGGGAATCTGGAAGCCGAGCGAAGTAACGACGATCGCAAAGAGGTAGGTATCGAAGGTCATCGACTTCAGGAACTTCATTACGATGTACCTGAAATCCATCACCTCCCCCTCCTTCTTGATCGAAAAGAGTGCGAGGACGATGATCAGGTTTCCGCAGGTGCTCATCAGCGCATTTCCCGAATCGAGGAAGGAGCTGACAGCTACAGCCTCGGAGCCGAAGAAGGCCTCTATTATCGGGAACGAGAAGTTGCCGATATTGAGGCCACTGGCTGCAAGCAGGACGACCACCCTTGTCATCTTCGGAAGATTCCCTGACAGCACATACGCAAGTGCAAGTGCCAGAAGGTTTATCAGAACACCTGTCAGGATGAGAAAGTAGTAGGAGCCCTGGGGATGGAAGTTCTCGAAGGCGTGAAGGACAGCACATGGAAGTGTGATGTTTATTATTATCGAGGATAGTGCCTTCTTCGTGTCAGCTGGAAGTATGCCAAGGTCCGTCAGCAGCTTCGAGACGATGATGATGACTATGAAAGAGAGCGGCTTTTCGAGAAACCCCATATCGACCCCTATAAAACAAGACCCGAAACATCACTGCTTCGGGTCTTTAGCGAGAGGGGGACTCGGACCCTCGACCGACCGGATATGAGCCGGTTGCTCTACCAACTGAGCTATCTCGCCATGCAACGATGTAATCTTGCCCAAAAGCTGGAAAACTGTCAATACCGAATTGACCAACTTTCGGGCAAATGGGATAAAACTGCTACTTTGCGGCCTTGAAGGCTTCGAGGAACTGCTCGTAGACAGCACAGTATCTGTCTTCCATTGCATCCTTTTCACTATCCAGTGGGAAATCCGACTCCTTCCACCACCTTATCTGGTTCCTGAGACCCTCCTCCAGGGATATCTCTGCCTTCCACTCTGGAACATCCTTCCTGAACTTCTCTGTAGTGTAGTAGTTTGCATACTGCTTTTCGCTGTAGAAGTGTCCGAAGAGTGCAGGATCTGCTGCGTTGAGTATCTCGGATGGGATGTAGCAGAGCTTCACATCCTTTCCCAGAATCCTTCCGAAGGTAAGATACAGGTCCTTCCAGAGAAGCAGCTCCGAGGAGCAGACATGATAGTACTTGTTGTAGGTCTTCTCATTGAGACAGGAGAGGATGTAGGCCCTTGCAAGGTCGGGAGTGAAAGTGAAGGACCAGACAGCGGTTCCATCCCCAGGAAGAATAAGCGGCTTGCCCTTCTCTATCCTGTCGACGATGTTCCTGTTCTGCCTCATCACACCGATATTCGAACACCCTTCTCCGAAAGTGAGGGATGGGCGGATTATCGTTATCGGGATGATGCCCTTCTCCATCACAGTATAGAGATATCTCTCCATGTTGGCCTTGTTGTAGCCGTATGGATAGGTGTTCTTCTCGAGAAGGCTCTCGCACTCCTCTCTCACAGGCATGCTCCTGAACGGGTGTGCATAGCAGGCGACCGAGGATGTAAATATAAGCTGTCTGGCCTTGTCTCTGAAGACATCGACGATGAAGGCAGCATCCTTCTCATCGAAGCAGATCATATCGATAACGACATCGAATGAAAGGTCCTTCATCTTCTCTCTGAAGCCCTCTTCATCCTTTATGTCTCCAACTATGGTCCTGACCTTGTCCTCAAAGCCTACCTTCCTCGTTCCCCTGTTGAATATCGTGATGTCGTATCCGGCCCTGAGCCCCTCTCTTACGATTGCCCTACTGATGTTTCCAGTACCGCCTAGAACAAGAATCTTCATATGCATGCTCCTATGTTCTGAAGAATAGCACATGTTGGTGCACTGATATCCACCATATTTTCCAATCTCTGTTCAAAGAACCTCAGAAAGAGTATTGACGAAAACTCTTCTTTGGTCTAATGTTTGCTACGTTGCATGAAAGCAGCTACCAAGAAGCGGATGTGGTGGAATTGGTAGACACGCTAGCTTGAGGTGCTAGTGGTCGAAAGGCTATGCTGGTTCAAGTCCAGTCATCCGCAGACCTGATTACAAGAGCAGTCCATGAGAGACTGCTTTTGTGTTTTTATGGCCCAGGTGTCGGATTTCCGATTTTCCTGTGATGATGGCATAGAAGAACCTACCTACCTCGAGAAGTCATATCCACACTTTTCATTCTGGAGAAAATGTATCGCCTAGAGTGCTTTCAATGCTATCATCAGAATTGATGAACGATACTGTCTACAGGCTGGACATGGCCATCGAGCTGCTGAAAAAGGCCCAGAAGTCCCTCTCCGGAGCAGGGGTCCTGGGAATCTGGGACATGCTTGGAGGAGGGATGATATCCTCCTTCCTGAAGCACACCTCGATCGAGGATGCAAGACGGTATGCAAAGGAGGCCGAACGTATCCTTTCGACCATAGACTGGTCCGATTCGATTTCAAGTGCACCAAGAATCGAAATCGACAGGATTCTTGCATTCCTCGACATCTTCTTCGATGGCTTTGTCGTTGACCTTGTAGTGCAGACGAAGATTTCAAGGGCACGGCAGGAGCTCGATCGGGCTTTATCCGCACTTATAGACTTCAGGAGCAGATTCTAGGCATTTGCGGCCTGCTCTGCAGATATTTTCCAGAGCTCGGTTTTCCAAAAACGATTTTTCTTTGGAATACGAACTATTTTCTTTCGGAACTGTCTCCTTGCTGTTTTTTTCTTTTCATAAATTTGCTAATGATTTTCTAGAAACTCGTGTTATTCTAATCACACAAGGAGAAACAGCAGAATGAAGAAAATTGTTCTTATTGCTCTCATAGCAATCATTGCAGCAGGCGCTATTTTCGCACAGGGCTCGGGAGAGACCGCAAAGAAGAGCGACATCAAGGTTGCGCTGATCGTAGCTTCCACAATCGACGACAAGGGCTGGTGCCAGGCAATGCACGATGGAATCCAGCAGGCCATGAAGGAGCTTCCTGAAGGCAAGATCGCCGATTACAAGGCTGTCGAGAACACCCAGCCAGCCGATACAATGACTGCCATCAGGACATACGTCAACCTCGGCTACAACATCATCATCGTTCACGGTTCCCAGTACCGCGCACAGGTCGAGGAAGCCTCCAAGGAGTTCCCTGACGTAATGTTCGCATTCGGAACCACGACCGATGTCATCGGACCTAACGTATTCAGCTACATGCCACAGTCCGAGGAGACAGGCTTCCTTTCCGGTATGATCGCTGGCTACACCACAAAGGCCAACCATGTCGGTCTCGTAGGACCTATCGATGGCGGTGACTCTGCAAGATACAACAGAGGCTTCGTCCTTGGTGTACAGGCTGTCAATCCAGAAGCAAAGATCGACGTTACCCACATCGGCGACTTCGGCGACACTGTAAAGTCCGGCGAATTTGCACAGAACCTCATCCAGGGTGGCTGTGATGTCCTCACCGGTTCCTCCCAGCAGGCTCTCGGTGCTCTCAGAGCAGTTGCAGACTACAAGGACAAGGATATCTGGTGGGTCGGACAGGATCTTGCCCAGCTTTCCATCCCAGAGGGCTACAAGGCAATTGCTGCTTCCGCATACAACTACAAGGCAGTTCTCATCGGTCTCGTAGCAAACTTCGATGCAGGCAAGCTCGGTGGCGAAGTCATCCCACTCAACTTCTCCAACGGCGGCTTCACCTGGGGCTGGAACGACTCCAATCCAAAGGCAACAGCAGAGGTCAAGGACAAGGTCAATGCCAAGCTCGCAGAGTTCGAGAAGACAGCTGAACTCGTTTCCAACTGGTCTTCCGTCGACTACTCCAAGCTCTGATCCAGCAAATCCTATCAAGCCGGTTTCCATCACGGAGGCCGGCCTGTTTTTTATAGACATACTACAGGTTCCACAATGGGTAGATTCAATGAAATCAAAGAACTCCGGGTCGAGAACATCGTAAAGCGATTCCCTGGAGTCCTGGCCACCGACCACGTATCCCTTACAGTCGGCGAGCATGAGATCCTTGCACTTGTCGGAGAGAACGGTGCAGGAAAGACCACACTGATGAATATCATCATGGGTCTCTATCAGAGCGATGAAGGCTCTATGTACATAAATGGAGAGGAGGTCCGCTTCCGCTCCCCAAACGACGCCTTCGACTGCGGAATAGGCATGGTGCACCAGCAGTACATGCTTGTTCCCAACATGACGGTCCTCGAGAACATCGCACTCGGAATGAAGGAGTGCCAGAAGTTCGCCAAGGTGGACCTTGCCTCGGTCAGGAAGAAGGTCACTGAAATATCGACAAAGTACGGACTCAAGGTAGATCCGGATGCATATATCTGGCAGCTTGCTGTCGGCGAGCAGCAGAGAGTCGAGCTTGTAAAGACACTCTGTCTAGGAGCCAAGTTCCTCATTCTCGATGAGCCGACAAGCGCGCTCACACCCCAGGAGACCGACGAGCTCATCGCCCTCCTTTCGAGGATGTCAAAGGAGCTTTCGATCATCTTCATATCCCACAAGCTGAATGAGGTGAAGGCACTTTCTCAGAAGGTCTGCATCCTCCGCCATGGCGCTGTCGTCTTCGAAGGCAACACAAAGGACTACACTCCAAAGGAGATAGCTGCCCTGATGACCGGCCACGAGGTGGAGACGAGCGCAAACACAGAGGAGCCCTGCGAGGGAAAGCCCGCTCTCGAGATCAGGGACCTCTGCGTCAAGAGCGACAGGGACTTTCTGGCACTCGACCACTTCAATCTGGATGTGCGCCAGGGAGAGATCGTAGGACTTGCAGGTGTCTCCGGCAATGGCCAGAGGGAGCTTGCACAGGCTATCAACGGCCTCAGAAGAGTCGAAAGCGGCTCGATCCGCTTCTTCGGCACCGAGATATCCAACATGACTCCACGCCAGGTGATAGACCTCGGAATGGGCTACATCCCCGAGGAGAGGAACATCGAGGGAATCGTTCCTTCGATGTCCATCAAGGAGAACATGCTGCTCAAGGACAACGAGACCGAAAGATTCTCGAAGAATCACATCCTGAAGAACAAGGTCATAGAGAAGTATACGGATGATATGAGAGAGAAGTTCGATATCCGCTCTCCCAACATGTTCATAGCTGCAGGTTCCCTATCGGGCGGAAACATCCAGAAGGTCATCCTTGCCCGAGAGATAGACAGGAATCCGAAGTTCCTCGTCTGTGTCTACCCTATCAGAGGTCTGGACATGGGCGCTGCCGAATTCATCCACAAGCAGCTGCTTGCCCTGCGAAATAGAGGTGTCGGAATCCTTCTGATAAGCGAGGAGCTCGAGGAGATAATGAACCTCTCCGACCGCATCGCAGTAATCTGCAAGGGACAGAATCAGAAGGTTCTCATGAGAGACGAAGCAAGCACGGCAAGGCTCGGAATTCTAATGGCAGGAGTCAAGGAAGATGAATAACTACAAACTCTGGTACAAGGTTGCAGTCATCCTGGCTGCCATAATAGTCGCCCTCTTCATAGGTTCGGTAATCATCATTGCAGTCGGTGGCAATGTGGTAACGACCTACTGGATCATACTCTCGATGCCATTCAAGAATCTCAGAAGCATCTGCGAGGTCCTGACAAGGATGATACCTCTGATGATAATAGCACTGGGTATCTGCGTCTCATCGAGATGCGGCATCAACAACATCGGCGCCGAGGGACAGATGTACATGGGCGTCGTCGCCTCCTGTGCAGTTGCATTTGCAACCGCAGGAATGCCGAGGATGGTAGCAATCCCGCTATGTATCCTTGCAGGAGCAGTTGCAGGAGGCCTCTACGGCTTCGTTCCGGGCTTTCTCAAGGCCAAGCTCGAGGTCTCTGAGCTGCTTTCGACTGTAATGCTCAACTATGTGGCGACCCAGTTCTACCTCTTCTGCATCCGTGTTCCCCTCCTCGACCCTCAGGAGAAGACCGGAACCCCTATGAGTGCACGTCTTCCCGATAGCGCAAGTCTCCACAAGTTCTTCCGCGGAGCATCCCTGCATCAGGGCATAATCCTCGCCCTTGCACTTGCAGTTCTCGTCTACATCCTCCTCTTCAAGACGACCTGGGGCTACAAGATGAGAGCAGCAGGCGCCTCCAGCAGGGCCGCAAGGTACGGTGGCATCAACGTCTCGAAGTATCTTATCATCGCAATGATAATCTCCGGTGCCTGTGCCGGCATGGCCGGTTCTGTAGAGCTCATGGGCGTTCAGGGAAGAGCAATGAGCGGCATCACATCGGGCTACGGCTTTTCCGGTATCGTAGTTGCACTCTTCGGCGGTCTCCACCCTATCCTTGTAATCCCGGCAGCCTTCTGCTTCGGCATCCTGCTCTACAGCCAGGTCAACCTGCAGATACTCACAGCTGTCCCACCGAATCTCGTACAGACACTTCAGGGAGCAATCATCCTGATAATCGTCTCTGTGCAGATGGTAATCAACAACCCATACACGGAGGATAGATTCCGAAGAAGATTCTTCGCAAGAGCAAAGAGGGAGGCAAGGTGATGATAGCAGCAATTATCGTGAATACACTTACACTTACTGTCCGCTTCGCTGTCGCACTCCTCATTGCAAGTCTCGGAGAGATGTACAACCAGAAGGCCGGTATCTTCAACCTCGGCTGCGAGGGCATCATGAGCATGGGAGCCTTCCTTGGAATGCTCATCCCATTTGCAATCGGAGGAGCTGGAGAGGTACCGGGATATGTCAACATCATGGGGCTTGTGGCAGGAACTGCCTGTGGCGCCCTGATGGGACTTCTCTTTGGTATCGTCGTAATCACATTCCGTGCCCCACAGGGCATTGCAGGCATCGGCATGCAGATGTTCGGTGTAGGTCTTGCAGGTACCTTCTTCCGCTCCTACATCGGAGGCTCGCAGTCGATCACAGGCATCAATGCAACTGCAATCCCTGTAATTTCGAAGATACCTGTAATCGGTGAGATTCTCTTTACTCACAACGCAGTAGTCTACTTCGCCTATCTGATGATTCCAGTCTGCTACTATGTGATGTTCAAGTCCCCATGGGGGCTCCATGTCAGAGCTGTAGGAACCCATCCAAGGGCCGCAGACTCTCTTGGCATCAACGTCAACAGAGTCAGATACGAATCGCTGGTCGTAGGTGGCGCAATGGCAGGCTTTGCCGGTGCATTCCTGACCCTCTGTCAGGCCAAGATGTTCACGGCAGGCATCATCGGTGGAAGAGGCTTCATTGCAGTTGCTCTCGTCTACTTCGGACAGTGGCACCCCATCAAGATCTTCCTCGGAGCCCTGCTCTTCACATTCGCACAGAGCCTCCAGACCCAGATCCAGATCTTCGTGCCCCAGTTCCAGTACTACGAGTTCCTTACAATGCTGCCATACATTCTCGTAATCGTGGTACTTGCCTTCAACAGAAAGTCCAACAGATTCGGACCTGCTGCCCTCGGAAGGCCGTTCAATAGAGAAATGAGAGTCTGAAAGAATTTCGATTTGGATTCAGACCTTCACAGGGAACACCTTGTGAAGGTTTTTCTTCGATGATAGATTGATTGGCAATGGATAGATTTTTTGAAATACTCGAAAGGATCAGCAATATTGCAGGACGATATATGGCAGTCATCATCCTGGCAGTAGCTGCTTGCGCCCTTTTTGTCCCTTCATCCCTTATCTGGATCAGGACAACCTGGGTGAACCCACTTCTCATGATCGTCATGTTCGGCATGGGGCTTACACTGAAGGGCTCCGACTTCATCGTGGTCTTCAGCCGCCCCAAGGATGTTCTGATCGGTGTTCTCTGCCAGTTTTTGATAATGCCCCTCCTCGCATTCTCCCTTGGCAAGCTGTTTTCACTCGAGACAGCACTTCTTGTAGGTGTCGTCCTCTGTGGAACCTGCCCAGGTGGTACAGCATCCAATGTGATCACATACCTTTCGAAGGGCGATGTCCCGCTCTCGATCGGAATGACCAGTGTCTCGACACTGCTTGCACCCTTCCTGACACCCTTCATCACCTGGCTGCTTCTCAGGGCGAATGTGGACGTCGACATCGTTGCAATGTTCTCTTCGATAATCAGAATCGTCATTGTCCCGATCGGCCTGGGCCTTTTCATCAACCACTTCTTCTCCTCCGTCACAGAGAGAATAAAGAGCATCCTGCCTCTTGTCTCTGTTACCGCAATCGTCATGATAGTCGCAGCGGTCGTGGCCTCCAACAGCCATCAGATACTCTCCACAGGTGCGATAGTATTCGTGGTCATCATCCTCCACAACCTGCTCGGATATCTGCTCGGCTTCATTGTCGCAAAGTGCCTGAGGATGCCTCTCAAGAAGGCAAAGGCTCTTTCGATCGAAGTCGGAATGCAGAACGCAGGGCTGGCGACCTCTCTTGCAAGGACAGGCTTCCAGGCCCTTCCTATGGCAACTGTACCCGGAGCCATCTTCTCGATATGCCACAATATTTCAGGCCCCATACTCGCAAATATCTTCTCTGCAATCGACGAGAAGAAGTGAGGAAGTCAATTCCATCAAATGTATTGGCCGCTCCTGTCAGCGGCCATTTTTCTTCGTGACAATAGACTGCAGCCATGTCCGAATCCAGTATGTCCTGCATACCTCGAATAGTGCAGATATTGTTCCGGATATCGTTAGAGGAGATCGATGCATGGATGTTTTGTTTTGGTACAGTCATTATGCAAGAGAAAAACCATTGTATCGGCCCTTATACGTCAAAAGCAGCCCAATCAGGACTGCTTTCAGGGTTTGACTTTGTATTAAAGTCTTCATACAAGGTTGTGTTAAATCATTATCCCTAGCACAAATACTTGTTGAAGAAATCCGCCAAACGGTCGAAGGGGATATATCCCTTGTCTCCGCCATCATAGAGATCCGTGTGGCTTGCACCTGGAACAATGACAAGTTCCTTGTTGCTTCCGACCAGTCTCTTGTAGGCATCCTCACCGAAGTACCTGGAGTGGGCTCTCTCTCCATGCAGGACCATAACCGCATTCTCAATCTCATCTGAATATGCAAGAAGCTTCATGTTCATCAAGGATGTGCTCGCTGTGATTGCCCACCCTCCGTTGGAGTTCAAGCTTCTGGCATGATAGCCCCTTGATGTCTTGTAATAGGCGTGATAGTCCTTCACGAAATAGGGGGCATCTTCCGGAAGCGGATCGACAACTCCGCCTGCCAAGGCGTAGGACCCGTTTCTGTAGTCCTCCGTCCTCTGGGCCATCAGGGCTTTGCGGGCCTTTGTCCTCGCCTCTGCGGAATTGGCACTGTCAAAATACCCGTTTGCAGATATACGGCTCATGTCATACATCGTACTGGCAACGGTCGCCTTAACTCTTGTGTCTATGGATGCCGCGTTTATGGCCATCCCGCCCCAACCGCAGATTCCTATGATTCCGATTCTATCGGGATCGATGTCCTCTCTGGTGGAAAGATAATCGACAGCAGCCATGAAGTCTTCCGTGTTTATGTCCGGGCTGTTCATGAATCTGGGCTCACCACCGGACTCTCCTGTGAAGGAAGGGTCAAAGGCCAGAGCAAAGAAGCCCCTGCTTGCCATCTGGTTCGCGTAGAGACCGGAAGCCTGCTCCTTCACTGCCCCGAAAGGCCCGCAGATCGCTATTGCAGCGTTCTTTGAGCTCACTGTCTTGGGAATATAGAGGTCTCCGACGAGCTCTATGCCGAAATGGTTTCTGAACGTCACTGTGGTGCGCTTCAATCCCTCTGCCAAACTGAATGTATAATGTTCGTTGGTTCTGTCTATTCTTGCTTCGTTGGCTGTCATTTGGCCCTCCTTATGGATGATTGCGATTTGAATATACCCAGAATGACGAGTTATTACCAATACTTTGTTTTTATCTCTAGTTATGCTCATTAAGCATGACAACTGATCATTGATATGCTAGGATTGAACCATGGAAATCCGTGTTTTGAGATATTTTCTGGAAGCCTGCCGACTTGGCAGCATAACCAAGGCAGCGGAAAAGCTGAACGTCACCCAACCGACCATGAGCCGTCAGATCAAAGACCTTGAGTGGGAACTTGGGGAGAAGCTTTTTGAGCGCACCAACTACTCGATACGCCTCACCCCGGCTGGCGAACTTCTCCGCGAGCGTGCAGAGGACATCCTCTCAATGGCAGACAGGACCCTGGCCGACTTCAAGACCCTAAAGAACAATGATATCTCCGGTGATGTTGCAATAGCCTGTGCGGAGTCAAAGAACGTCAGCTTTCTGGCAAAATGCATCAATCAGCTGAAGACAAGCCATCCCAGAATCCGTTTCCATCTTTACGCAGGTGACAGTGAACGTGTTCTTGAAAAGCTTGATAAGGGACTCTTCGATTTCGCGGTCATTGTTGAGAATGTTGACCTGAATAAATACAACTGTCTCACTGTTCATGCAGTTGACCGCTGGGGAGTCGTCATGCGCAGGGATTCGGAGCTCTCCGATAAAGACTATATAGAACCTGCGGATCTTATAGGAAAACCGGTGCTTGTCTCAAGGCAGTCTCTCAATGCAGACATCCCGCGTTGGCTGGGGGATAGCACGGACAAGCTCAATGTGATAGCTACGCTTGATCTGACTTATAACGGCAGCGTCCTGGCAAAGGAGGGTTGTGGATACCTTCTTACCTTTGAAGGTCTCACGGACACAGGCAGCGACAGTCCCCTCTGCTTCAAACCCCTAATGCCGGAGCTGACCACATCCATGCATGTAATCTGGCGAAAGCATCAAAACTTCACTGCCGCAGGCGAAGTCTTCCTCAACGCACTGAAAGATGTGCTCCTCCAATGAGCAGGAGATCCTGACGCTCCGATTCAAGTCCGGAAAACAAGAAGCTCGACCACTCAGGGTCGGGTTCTGTTTACTGTGTTCAATCTTTATCCTTAATACTCTTCATGGAACTGTCCCTGATAAAAAAAGTCCTACCGTGGTCCGCAGTGCATTTCTGCCTTATGCGTGGTAGGCTCTGTCAAGCTTAGTGTAATTGGTTATCCGAAAAGGTCAAGAATAACCGACATCCTTTTTCCGTATCGGTCATTGTTTCAGACCTCTCTCCCATCCCGGAACGTGAACACTATGCCCTTCTCAGGGTAGACCGTGGCAATGCTGCCATACATTCTCGTAATCGTGGTACTTGCCTTCAACAGAAAGTCCAACAGATTCGGACCTGCTGCCCTTGGAAGGCCGTTCAATAGAGAAATGAGAGTCTGAAAACCAGCTTTCACACTGCTTCATACCTTCACAGGGAGTGCCTTGTGAAGGTATTTTCTTGTTACGAAACAGTGTCTATATATCTTGAATCTCGATGTCAGGAAGTTTCTCAATCCTCTACTTCGATAAAACCATCCACAACGTTCTTTATCGTGAAGCTATCCCCTTCCTTGAGTTCGTTCTCCTTGTAGAAGAGATACAGGTTTCCCTTCACATATGCAAGCTTCCTTCCATCCATCAGCTTCACAACTCCTCTCTGGCCGACAAGTGCTTCCATGCCAGAGTGGTATATCTTCTCTCGGTAGCGGCTTTTTATCGGCCATTTTTCAATAATGATATCCCACAATCGGTCATAGAACTGCCAGATGAGGAAGATGGCAATTACTGCCATGAAGAGGCGCACAAGGATGTGGACACTTATCGAGTACTGAAGATCGATGAACAAAAGTACGAAAGATGCAACAGTAAGGTGGCAGGTTCTGAAGAAGAGAAGATCTACAAGGATGAGAAGCAGTGCAATGAAGAGAAGATAGAGACTCAGTGTCATAGCTCACCTGCTTCATCCGAGATGAGAGTCTTCACATTGCTTGGAAGGAAGACCTTGTGCGATGGGCTTTCAGAGATGGACCTGTAGCCTTCTACTACCTTTTCTGCCATCAGTATCTTCTCGACCTTGTCGGAGCTTCCAAGTGCCTTTGAAAGCTTCTCGATGTACTCGGCTTCCGCATCGGCCTTCGCCTTTATCGCATATGCTTCTGCATCGGCCTTTGCTCTGATTGCAAATGATTCTGCTTCGGCAGCCTTCTTCTTGGCCTCTGCAAGACCTTCTGCTTCGAGAATATCTGCCCTCCTCTTCCTTTCAGCAGACATCTCCATCCTCATCGCTTCTGCAGTCTCATCGCTGGTCTTGAGCTCCTGGATTTCCACTCGGCTCACTGAAATACCCCAGCTGGATGAGACATCGATAAGCCCGGATGCTATTATCTCTGAAAGGTTCTGCCTTGCTGTCAGCACCTCGTCCAGAGAGAGCTTTCCGATCTCAGCTCTCAGAGCATTGAGACAGGTGTCGCGGAGGGAGGCAGGAAGCGCATCCACTTCGAAGAGTGCCTTCTTCACATCGATTATCTTCCAGTAGATGGAAGCATCTATCGTCACAGAGACATTGTCTCTTGTATGGCACTCCTTCGGCCTTGTATCTGTAATCTGCTCGGTAAGCTCGATAAGGGAGTACTTCCCTCTGTCCTTGTTGGCTACATCACCCCAGTTGTTTATTCTGTACAACCTTGTGAATGGTACCTTGAAATGAAGTCCCTGATATGCGGTCTTGTGGTATTTGCCAAATAATGTAACGACAACACAGTGCCCCTGGTCGACTGAAAAGAACAGCATCTTTCTCCCTCCTGAAATTGATGTATCTATATTAAGATTGTAGAATTGACATCTTTATTTCGCAAGTTCATATACTATTGCACTGTTGTAAAACCATAATCAATTGACAGACATGCAAGATTACGTAAGGAAGAAGTGAGCTGAAAAGTGATATATAATGAGCCTATATAATCGAAACCGAAAAACCAGCAATTCAGGAACAGATATACAAAAAGCAGCCCGAACTGAACTGCTTTCTCTTTGCGGATGACTGGACTTGAACCAGCATAGCCTTTCGACCACTAGCACCTCAAGCTAGCGTGTCTACCAATTCCACCACATCCGCATATTGGTAGCTGCTTTCATGCAACGTGCTAAACATAGAACAAAACAGGGTTTTTCGTCAATAGAGATAGAGAGAAAAACTTTCATGACCCGATAGCACATGACCATCGGGTCATGTTCAGGATCAGAAGAGGTGCGTACTGCAGAGGGCTGCCTCTTCGTAGGCTTCCTTCTGCCAGACGGAGGACTGTACCTCTCCGATATGTGCCTTCTTGAGAAGGAACATGCAGAGTCTGGACTGTCCGATTCCTCCACCTATTGTCTGAGGGAATTCACCTGCAAGCAGTCTCCTGTGCCAGTAAAGCTCCTTTCTCTCCGGGCAGCCCCTCTTCTCGAGCTGGGCAAGGAGGACCTCCCTGCTTACTCTGATGCCCATACTCGACAGCTCAAGTGAGTTGTTCCTTACATGGTCCCATACGATGATATCGCCATTGAGACCGTGGAAGCCCTTCTCGCTCTCCGTTGTCCAGTCGTCGTAGTCTGGTGCTCTGCCACCGTGAGGCTTTCCATTTGCAAGGTCGGCACCGATACCGATGAGGAAGATAGCTCCATACTTTCTTGCAAGGACCTTCTCTCTCTCTTCCGGAGAGAGCTCAGGCATCAGATTCTCTGCCTCCTCGGTGTGGATGAATGTGATCTCCTCAGGCAGGCAGGGTTCGAGGTTCTCATAGGTCTCATGGATGAGGAACTCTGTCCTTCTGATCGCAGAGTATATCTGCCTTACAGTCTTCTTGAGGTAGTCGAGGTTCCTCTCTCCATAGTTCATTACCCTCTCCCAGTCCCACTGGTCGACGTAGATCGAATGGATCTCATCGATATCGTCATCCGGCCTGAGAGCATTCATATCGGTATAGAGACCGTATCCAGGCTTGAAGCCGAGGTCGGCAAGCTCCATCCTCTTCCACTTGGCAAGGGACTGGACGATCTCCATCTTGGCCTCATTCATATTCCCCAGAGGAAAGGTGACCGGTCTCTCGACTCCATTGAGATCGTCATTGAGACCACTTCCGCTTCTTACAAAGAGAGGGCTTGTGACCCTTGAAAGCTGCAGAGAACCTGAAAGCTCCCTCTGGAATGTATCCTTGACCATCTTGATGGCACGTTCGGTCTCTCTATTGGATAGAATGGACCTGTAACCCTCTGGAAAATATTTCATTCAGTTTTTCTCCTTTACTATGGCAAAAGTGCCAATGAGTTGATAATATTACAATTAACATTCGAAATAGAATACCAGTAAAGGAATTTATTATGAAAGAAAACGGATTTTTTGCTGAATTCAAGAAGTTCATCACCCGCGGCAACGTCCTCGACATGGCTGTTGGTGTCGTTATTGGCGGTGCCTTTACAGCTGTCATCAACTCGCTCGTAAAGGACATCATCAATCCAATCATCGGTCTTGTCACCGGTGGTACCGATTTTGCAGAGCTCAAGATCGTTCTCAAGCCAGCTGTCGGTGAGGTTCCTGAACTCGCAATCAGATATGGCATGCTGTTCAATGCGATCATCAACTTCATCCTGGTCGCTCTCGTTCTCTTCATCATCATCCGCAACTTCAACAAGTTCAGGGATGCTGCCGAGGCAAAGAAGAAGGCTGCCGAAGCTGAAGCTGCTGCCGCAGCTGCCGCTGCAGAGGCTGCAAAGCCAGTCGAGAAGCCGGCTGACATCCTTCTCCTCGAGGAGATCAGAGACCTTCTCAAGAAGTAATCCAATTTGCGATTGCATGGTCTGGACCTGAGTGTCCAGACTTTTTTTTGTCCATACAAACGAAAGGCCCTGCTCATCCCAGGGCCCTATCTTCGATAGTGAGAGTTCAAATCCTGTAATAGACCGAATTCATCACCTCGGCGCTCTTCTCCTCATCGAAGAGATATGAGATTATCGCAAAGCCCATCTCCCACGCCCAGCCTGCAGCCTTTGCAGTTATGATGTTCTCTGATATCACAACACCATCAGAAGAGAATTCGAAACCAGGATAGAACTCCTCACTGCCTGGATAGCAGGTCGCATCCCTTCCCTCAAGCACTCCACAGGGGCCAAGAACGACAGCAGGAGCTGCACAGATAGATGCGATGAGTCTCTTTTCAGCATTCTGCTTCCTGACAAGCTGGCAGACCTTCTCAGAGGCCCTGAGATTCGTCGAACCCGGCATGCCGCCTGGCAGGTAGATGAGGTCATAATCTCCCTCCACCTCATCTATCGTGATATCTGCAACGACCTTGAGGCCGTGCGATGCTGTGACTGTTTTCCCGGTCACACCGCAGCGGATTACCTGGACACCGGCTCTCGAGAGCGCATCCATTGGTGTGATGGCCTCCACATCCTCAAAGCCATCTGCAAGCAGAAAGAGTGCCTTCTTCATATCAGAGTACCTCCATTGGTCCATTCTGCCTGACCTTTCTGAGAATCTCGGCCGAGTGGAGCATTATCCTTTCAGTCTCATCCCAGCCGATGCAGGCATCGGTGACCGAGACACCGTATTTCAGCTCATCCTTCGAGCAGTCTATGGACTGGTTGCCTTCGAAGAGATTGCTTTCCAGCATGAAGCCCTTTATCGCCCTCTCGCCGAATGCGACCTGGTCGATGACGCTTCGGAGGACCCTCTTCTGTCTGGTGAAGTCCTTTCTGCTGTTGCCATGAGAGCAGTCGATTATTATTGCAGGGTTCATGCCGTTCTTCTCGAGCAGCTTCCTGGCATTCTCGACATCATCCTCGTAGTAGTTTGGCACAGAGCCACCTCTGAGGATGAGATGGCCACAGTCGTTTCCCTTCGTGCGGAAGACGCTTGTCATGCCCTCCTTGTTGATACCGATGAAGGAGGCAGGTGCTGCTGCACTCCTGATCGCATTGATCGCATTCGTAAGGTCGCCCGAGGTCGAGTTCTTGAAGCCTACAGGGACAGAGAGACCGGATGCGAGGTTCCTGTGAGTCTGGCTTTCTGTGGTCCTGGCTCCGATGGAGGACCAGCTCATGAGCTCGTCTATGTACTGGGGAACGATCGGATCGAGCACCTCGCAGCCAAGGGGAAGTCCCTTGTTCGATATCTCGAGCAGCAGCTTCCTTGCTACCTCCAATCCCTTCTCTATATCGTATGTGCCATTGAGGTCAGGATCCAGCAGAAGGCCCTTCCAGCCGACTGTGGTCCTGGGCTTCTCGAAGTATGTCCTCATGACTACAAAGAGGACATCGGAGACCTGGTCCGAGAGCTTCCTGAGCTTGTCTGCATACTCCAGAGCGGCCTCTGGGTCGTGGATGGAACAGGGACCGACAACTGCAAGGAGCCTGTTGTCGATGCCTCTGAGGATATTGGATATAGTGGCCCTGTATTCCGATATCCTGGTGCTCTGTTCTTTCGATAGTGGGTACTTTCTGGCCAGATCCGAAGGAGATTCAAGAGGATCGATCCCTACGATTCTGACATCCTGCGATGGAATCCTATTGTCATTCATGGAAAAGAATATAGCACAGTGAGCAGTTTTTTAGAACTGCAGCACTGTGCCATTTATGAAGATTGGAAGCTGCAGATCAGCCGACCTTGGTGCTCGAACTGTCATCCTTTCCGCCCTTCTCTCCATTCTTCTGATAGAGGAAGCGCTTTATCTTCTGGGTTGCAGTCCTCTGGAATGGTTCCTTCTGGAACTTCACAGTGGAGAGCCTGTTCTGGGCAGAGAGCTCCTTGTTGATCCTGGCCTTGAGGCTCTCGACGTACTTTCTGGCCTCCTCTTCGGCATCCTGGAGGTTCATCTTGAGCTTCTTTGCCATGAGCTCGATATCGATCTTGATAAGGCCGACAAGTGTATTGTCCTCATCATCTATGACAAGCGACTCCTGCACATACTCCATGTTGTTGATCACGGATTCGATGGCTTCAGGATAGATATTCTCGCCAGCAGGACCGAGTATCATGGTCTTGCACCTGCCCTTCAGACCGAGGATTCCCTTCTCATCGATATGGGCAAGGTCCCCTGTCCTGAAGAAGCCATCTTCTGTGAAGGACTCCCTGTTGAGTTCATCGTTGTTGTAGTATCCCTTCATCACCTGAGGTCCCTTGACTGCAAGCTCGCCAACTCCTTTATCGTTCACATCCAGAAGCCTGTATTCGGTGTATGGGACAAGAGCGCCTATCATGCCGGTAACGTGGTGATGTGGACCGCAGCCTGCAATGAGAGGGCTGGTCTCGGTAAGACCATAGCCATGTGCGACCGGGAAGGTGGTCCTATCGAGGAATCTGTCCACCTCTGGATCGAGAGGTGCACCGCCGATACCGAAGAACTTCAGTCTTCCTCCGAAGGTATCCTCGAGCTTGTGGCCGATGATTCTGGCAACCAGTTTTCCTATGATCGGCATATTGTAGTACTTCTCGAGCTTTCCACCATTTGCGATCTTCGGTGCGATGGCGGACTTGTATATCTTCTCCATGATTAGAGGGACAGTGAGCATTACATGAGGTCTGACCTTCTTGAGTGCAGGAAGGAGCACTGAGACAGCAGCAGGACGTCCAAGGAAGTAGATATGCATTCCATTGAGCATCGGGACAAGCTGTCCGATGGTGAACTCGTAGACATGGCTCATTGGAAGGATCGAGAGTGCACAGTCGCCCGGGTCGAGGTCGACATACATCTTGCTCGACTGGTCTGCCGAGAAGAGGATATTCTTATGCGAAAGCTGGACACCCTTCGAGTTTCCGGTCGTGCCCGAGGTGTAGATGATCGACGCAGTATCCTCCTCGAAGACAGGCGGCACGATATCGGAATCGAAATAGGTCTGCATCGTATCGATCTCCCTGCCCTCCTTCAGATGGTGGAGATTCTCGAGGCTGAAGAGGTCATAGCCACTGAGGTCCATGTGCTCTCCAAGTGAATCGAGATACTTCTTCTGTGCGCAGATTCCCCTGGCTCCGGAGTCCTTCAAAGCGAACTCTGTCTCCTTTGCTGTGAAGCCAGGAAGGATAGGTACTGCAATCGCACCCATTGTCGTGATCGCAAGATACATCGTCATCCACTCGGGGCAGCTGTCTCCCCAGATCGCTATCTTGTCGCCCTTCCAGTAGCCGATGGAGAGCAGATAGTTCCTCAGGATCCCTACCCTGTCATTGAGGTCGTCGTAGGTCATCGACCTCTCATCTCCATCCTTGCGACCGAGGACTGTGTAGCAGTTGTATCTGCCGAATCGAGCTGTCAGGACATCCAGAAGACCCTTGAAGGTGTACTCCCTGATACTGACCAATCTGATTCCATCCCTGCGCTTGATTGCTGATATTGCGTCATCACTGTACATATCGAACATATTGGCACCTCTTGACATAGTCAAGGTTACCAAATATGAGCGACTGCAATAAATGGTGATTAATGATTAATTCTCAAAAACCGCATTTGACGCATCCATTTGCATGAAAATGACCATAATTAACTATGCCTGGTCATCGGTTCACCATATAGGAAAAGACACCCCAGAAGGGGTGCCTGGAAAGGAATATGCAGTACCTATCTCCTCTTCGGATAGAGGAACCTCTTTATCTTCTGTGTGCTCGTCTTCTCGAACTCCTCCCTCTGAAGTTCGACAGAGTCGAGCCTGTTCTGACTCGAGAGCTCCTTGTTTATCCTGGCCCTGAGAGACTGGACATACTCCTCCATCGATTTCTCCGGGTCCTCTGGCTTGAGGTTCTTCCTGTACAGGTCAACGTTGAGCCTGATAAGTGCATGTAGGCCACCATCCTGCTCGATAACAAGCGATTCATCGACGTATGGCATGTTGTTGATAACGGTCTCGATCTGCTCCGGGTAGATGTTCTCTCCACTGGGGCCGAGGATCATGGTCTTTATCCTTCCCTTCAGCAGCAGATAGCCCTCCTTGCTGAAGTAGCCGAGATCGCCAGTTCTGAAGTAGCCATCCTCCGTGAAGGACTCTCTGTTCAGCTCATCGTTGTTGTAGTAGCCTGAAGTGACCTGAGGCCCCTTCACGACAATCTCACCGACCCCCTCCTCGTTCATGTCTATAAGCTTCATGTCCGCATCGGGATTCGGCTTTCCAACATACGGATAGCAGTGAGTCTTCGGACCGTTGCCTGCGATATGTGGACTTGTCTCTGTAAGACCATATCCAAGTGCATATGGGAAGTTCGCCAGAGTCAGGAATCTCATTACCTCCGGATCCAGTGCAGCGCCACCGATTCCGAAGAACTTCAGCTCTCCACCGAAGGCCTTCATCAACTTGGAGCCGATGAGCTTTGCAATCAGTTTCCTGGTTATCCTTGAGTTGTACAGCTTCTCGAACTTTCCTCCATTTGTTATAAGAGGTGCAACTGCACTCCTGTAGACCTTCTCTATGATCAGGGGAACAGTCATCATGACATTCGGCCTGACCTTCTGCAGTGCCGGAAGCAGAATCGATACAGCAACAGGTCGTCCGAGGAAGAAGATCTCGAAGCCGCTCATCAGGCACAGCAGGTGTCCGAGAGAGAACTCGTACACATGGCTCATGGGAAGAATCGAGAGCACTCTCCAGCCTGGCTTGGAGATGCAGTAGGCAAATACTGCCCTGTCTGCATTCCTGAGCAGGTTCATCTGTGTAAGCACGACACCCTTGGATGCACCAGTTGTTCCGGATGTATAAATGATTGATGCGATATCCTGCTCATCCAATGGAATTTCATGAAGCTTCTTCACATTGAACTTTGTATTTGCAATATCCCTTCCTGGAGCATTTTCAAATGTATACCTCGAGCCTATCTGCTCTGCTATCTCTGCTGGGATGTGGAAAAGGTCATCGACTCTGAAGACCATGAGCCTGTTCTCGAGTACATACTCCTGAACGGACTCGAACTGCTTCTTCTGTGCACAGATGGCCCTGCAGTTGCTGTCCTTCATTGCAACGATGGCTTCGTTTTTGGAAAAGCCGGGAAGAATAGGGACTGCGATGCCTCCAATGGAGGTCAGGCCAAGATAGAAGATCATCCACATCGGGCTGGACTCTGCAAAGATGCATACCCTGTCGCCCTTTTTCAATCCCTGCTCGATCAGGTACTGGCTTACAGCATGTACCTTTGCAGCGAGACGACGGTATGAAAAGGAAAGTTCATCCTCCTTTCCAAGCACCGTATAGGCCCTTCTATCGGAGTACTTCTCGCTTATTGCGTCGACGAAGTCCCTGAATGTGTACCTTCTGATGGTGGTCATTACAAGACCATCGTCCCTCTTTATCCTCTGGCAGGCTTCATTGCTGTAGTCAATACTGGCTCTTTCGCTCATACAATCGATCCCTCATACAACTGTCCACGTTCGCATACAGTATAATCCATTTTGGGAAAAGAACTGAATGCAATATTGTTTACCAATTCAGGAGTATTGTTATTCTTCGAGATGTGCACGAAATAGACCTTCTTCCCCTCAAGTGGTATCGAGGAGAGGAACTCCATCGCCTGTGCATTCGCCATGTGCCCCCTCTCTCCTCGTATCCTCTGCTGCAGATAGTATGGATAAGGCCCATTTTTAAGCATATCCTCATCGTAGTTGCTCTCAAGGAAGATGAGCGATGCCTCCTTTGCAAGGGTGCAGCTCTCTTCTGAGAAGGTGCCTGTGTCCGTCATGAGGAATATCTTCTCACCGGAGCTGTGAACTATCTGGTAGCCACAGGAGCCGGCACTGTCATGGCTGGTCCTGAAGGGAGTCACAGTAAAGGGACCGCACTCCAGCTTGTCGCCGAATGAAAAGAGTTCGATCTTCTCTTCATCGAGTCCTAGCCTCGATAGTGCCATTTTCTCATGGTCACAGGCTATCGTTGAAAGGAAGACTGGAAGATGTGTCGCTCTGTAGAAGACTCCCATGCCCTTGCTGTGGTCCGGGTGCATGTGGGTAATGAAGAGACCCCTGATCGAGTCGAATGGGACATTCACGGCCTCAAGTCTTTTCCTGAATCCACTTAACGAAAGGCCGATATCGACTGCTATCGAGTCCGTACCGTCATAGAAGATATAGGAGTTTCCACAGCTTCCGCTTGTGAGCACTGAGTACCTTATCATGAGTTCTCCTCCATGAAGGTGCGGTCGAAGCCGACAGCGGCCCTGCTTCTGTTCCTGAGCACAGGAAGCTTCAGAAGCTCTGGATGCTCCTGGACCTCCTCTCTTGGATCGTACTCCCTGTAGCTGTAGCCATTCTTCGTATAGTACTTCGAATCTTTATCTATGAATTCATCACCACTAATGGAGGAGAAGATGCTCTCCCACTCCTTCTTCGAGAGCCTTCTCTCCTCAAGGTCCACGAACTGGAACTCCTTTCGGCGCTCCTTCATATATCTGATGGCCTTCTGTGTATCCTTGCTGGATAGTGTACCTATTATCTGGATCATGGATTCTTTTTCATCCATCACCCGAGCTTTGTCAATAGTGCTCATATTGACTTCACAAACCATCGTGACTAATATTTTTTAAGTTGTTTTTAGGAGATTTATCATGAACGCGAGAATTAAAGAGATTCTGCAGTACACTCCATCGGATGAGATCGTTACTGCCGAAGGCTGGGTTAGGACCAAGAGAGACAGCAAGAATGTTTGCTTTCTCGAAGTCAATGATGGTTCCTGTCTCAAGGGACTCCAGGTTGTTGTAGACAAGGAGACCTTCGATAATCAGAATCTCCTCGATTCCATCACAACTGGTGCATCAGTAGTCTGCAGGGGACCTATCGTGGAAAGCCAGGGAGGTTCTCAGAAGGTCGAGATGAGCCTCAGAGAGCTTGAGGTCACTGGCCTCTGTCCGACCGACTACCCTCTCCAGAAGAAGAGACACACGATCGAGTATCTCAGGGAGATCGCACACCTCAGACCAAGGACCAACATCATCGGTGCAACGATGAGAGTAAGGAACACTCTTGCATATGCAGTCCACTCCTTCTTCCAGGAGAATGGCTTCGTATACGTCAACACTCCACTCATCACAGGAAGCGACTGCGAGGGTGCAGGCGAGATGTTCCAGGTCACTACACTCGATCTGAACAAGCTCCCAAGAAAAGAGGATGGCTCCATCGACTACTCGAAGGACTTCTTCGGAAGACAGACATCCCTTACGGTTTCCGGACAGCTCGAGGGTGAGACCTATGCAACCGCACTGAAGAACATCTATACATTCGGACCTACCTTCAGAGCAGAAAACTCCAATACCACAAGACACCTTGCCGAGTTCTGGATGATCGAGCCTGAGATGGCATTCTGCAAGCTCGATGGAGACATGGAGCTCGCCGAAGCCTTCCTCAAGTACATTTTCAAGGCAGTTCTCGACAAGAATCCAGAGGATATGGAATTCTTCGACAAGTTCGTCCTCAAGGACAATATCAAGACACTCGAGCATGTGATCAACTCCCCATTTGCCCACATGACCTATACCGAGGCCATCAAGGTCCTTGAGCAGAACAATGACAAGTTCGACTACCCTGTCCACTGGGGTTCAGATATCCAGACAGAACACGAGAAGTACCTTTCCGAGGTCTACTGCCAGAGACCTGTCGCAGTCACTGATTATCCAAAGGAGATCAAGTCCTTCTACATGAAGCAGAACGACGATGGAAAGACTGTTGCTGCAATGGATGTGCTTGTTCCTAGACTTGGCGAGATAATCGGAGGCTCCGAAAGAGAAGCAGATCTCGACAAGCTCAGGACGAGAATGGCAGAGCTCGATCTCAAGGAAGCTGACTACTGGTGGTATCTCGACCTCAGAAAGTATGGCTCGGTTCCTCACGCAGGCTTCGGCCTTGGCTTCGAGCGAGCTGTACAGTATGTCACTGGAATACAGAACATCAGGGACGTCATCCCGTATCCACGCTACGTAAAGTCAGCTGAATTCTAACAGCTGAAATTCACTGCGATCCACATTCTAAGCTGCTGAAAGCTACTCAAATTTAGCCCTTTCAGCAGTTTTTTTATACGCCTTGAATATGTAGAGTGTCCGATCTTCAGCTCATAGCATGTAGTCTTCATGTTTGAATCTGCATATATGTTCTGCAGCAATTTCAGATCAATTGAATCGATTTCCATCTCTTGCATATGTCTGTATCTCCTTTAAATGACAGATTTTATTGATTCTTCTCTCGAAATTGATTTATTGTATTAAAATTAAAATAACATTCCGAACTTACAATATTATTTTGAATTAAATTAAAAATAAATATATAACAAACATTATATCATTTTCATATTTTTATTGATTTTTGTTATTTTGTTTGATTTTATATTTATGAAGTTCAAATGTTGATTTTTTAATCGAAAATCAAGCTCGATTCCAAGATGAGCTGAATCTGCTGTTCACCATAGCATAGAAGCATGAAATTCGAAGATCAGAGATAGAATAGCTTCAGGAGAGAATTGAATTCAGCGCAGAATCAAATGCATTGGAAAAGGCTTCTAGCAGCTTCTGATCGAATCTCTTCTGCTTTTCGGGAACAGCACCCATCTCTCTTATTGCATACATAGAATCGCGGACAGAAAGTCGCTCTCTGATATTATCCATATCATATCTGTGTCCCCTATCGTCGATTACGAGAACACCCTTCTCGACAAGCCTTGCTGCAAGTGGAATATCGTGGGTAATGCAGAGATCACCAGAGGATGACTCTTTGACTATATAGTCGTCAGCGGAATTCGCGCCGGTTTCGACAATTACCATGGAAATAGAGCTTCTTATCTTCCTGAGTTCATCTTTCAAAAGCGTGTCTCTGTATGGCTCTCTGAGAAGCCTGGAGTGTTCTGATATTGCATCCATTACATCCTTCAGATTCCTGTCTGCAACAAAGACAGCAGATAGATTCTGCCTGACAGCCCTTCTGAGAACGACCTGCCTATGCTTTACTGGCACTGAATCGCTGTCTATCCATAGTCTGAAACCCATGAATTATTTATAACATGTTGGAAAATAAGCTGTCCATACAAGGCAATCTGTATCTATGAACAGTAACCTTAATGCATATTATCATTTTTTCCGATTTATAATACACTGCAAGCAAACAAAACAGAGGAGTTGAAAAAATAATGTCTCTATCACCACTTCAGAAGATTAGGTACCAGTATCAGCCTAAGCTTCCTCTTATTCTCCAGAACGATATTCATAATGTTGCCGTCAAGTTCGGCGAGCCGACCGAGTCCGTTTCCGACCAGGAAAAGATCAGAGAAATGTTCCCCAACACCTATGGACTCAGGAAGATCAGCTTTGAGAAGGCTCCATCCAAGGCCTCTGACAAGAAGCAGGTCGTAGGTGTCATCCTTTCAGGTGGTCAGGCTCCTGGTGGACACAATGTCATATCCGGTCTCTACGATGCACTCAAGAAGGCAAACAGGGAGAATGTTCTTCTCGGCTTCAAGGGTGGCCCTTCCGGTCTCATCGATGATGACTATATCGAGATCACAGATGAATACATCGACCAGTACAGGAACACTGGTGGATTCGATATCATCGGATCCGGCAGAACAAAGCTTGAGAATGTCGACCAGTTCGAGAAGGTCGATCAGGTAGCAAAGAAGCATGGACTTACTGCCATTGTCATCATCGGTGGTGACGACTCGAATACCAATGCCTGTGTTCTTGCCGAGTATTTCGCTCAGAAGAAGAATGGTGTGCAGGTCATCGGATGCCCAAAGACGATCGATGGCGATCTGAAGAACGAGGATATCGAGGCATCCTTCGGCTTCGACACAGCCTGCAAGACCTTCGCTGAGCTTATCTGCAATATCTGCAGAGACTCCAACTCTGCCAAGAAGTACTGGCACTTCGTAAGAGTCATGGGAAGAAGCGCATCCCACGTTGCTCTCGAGTGTGCTCTCGAATGCCAGCCCAACATCTGTTTCGTCGGTGAAGAGGTCGAGGCAAAGAACCAGTCCATGAGGGATGTTGTCAACTATATCGCCGATGTAATCGAGGATAGAGGTAACAGAGGACTCAACTTCGGCGTAGCCATCATTCCAGAGGGCATCATCGAGTTCATCCCTGAAGCAAAGGTCCTCATCGCCAAGCTCAATGATATTCTTACAGACAACGAGGTCGAGTACGGAAAGCTTACCAATTGGAATGACCAGTATGCATTTGCTGTCGCTCACCTCGACGACAACTCCGCAAAGCTCTTCGAGAGCTTCCCTGTCGACATCCAGAAGCAGCTTCTGATGGATAGAGACCCGCACGGAAACGTACAGGTATCCAAGATCGAGACAGAGAAGCTTCTCATCGTCCTCGTCGACAAGGAGCTCAAGAGAAGGAAGGCTGCTGGAACATACAAGGGTTCCTTCAACTATCTCAACCACTTCTTTGGCTACGAGGGTAGATGTGCATTCCCAACCAACTTCGATGCTGACTACTGCTACTCTCTCGGCTACAACGCATACCTTCTCATTGCAAATGGTGTGACTGGATACATGTCCACAGTTGCAAACCTTGCAGCAGGCCCTGAGAACTGGACTGCAGGCGGTATTCCAATCACAAAGATGATGAACCTCGAGAAGAGACATGGCGAGTACAAGCCGGTCATCAGAAAGGCTCTCGTCGAGCTCGATGGCCCAGTATTCAAGTACTTCGAGGCACACAGAGAGGAGTGGGCAAAGAATACCTGCTTCCGCTATCCAGGTGCCATCCAGTACTATGGACCAGCTGAGGTCTGCGATATCACAACCATCACACTTGCTCTCGAGCATGGAGTCTGGAAGGAAGACTGATAATCCTTATTTAATATAATATGTATAGGAACTGCTGTGATATCATGGCAGTTCCTTTTCTATATCAAGACGAAAATAGATATTTCCTGTTTATAAAATGACCATAGAAAAGAGTTTGCAATCTTAGATTGTCAGGCCATATCATTTAATCATGAAAGATTTGGCCAGATTCCTAGGTTCTAGATACAGTGACTCGGTAACAGAGAGGATGCAGCCTCACAAGCACCCTTACTACGAGCTGAATTTCATGACAAATGGAAGGACAAAGATGGAGATCAACGGCCAGCTTTTCGAATACAGTTCTTTTGACTTCATTCTGATTCCACCCAACACCTACCACGTTCTCAATCAGTCTGCCTCGAAGAAGTTCGACAACTATATAATCTGGTTCAGTGCGACCGACGACGGAAAGAAGCAGCTTCCTCAGGACAAGATAATCAAACTGCATGACTACAATGGAATAGTAGAGACCCTCTGCTCGGAGATATATCTGACATACAAGAAGTCGAAAATGGCCGACCAGAATCTGATCTCCTACTATCTAAGTGCAGTTCTGTACCACATGAACAAGGGCCTGATGATCGACATCAAGGAAAAGGAAGACAACGAGGAACCATTCAAGAAGATACTCAAGTACATGAACAGGAATGCGACCTACGGCCATGTGACCATAGCTGAGCTTGCTGAACTCATGAACTACACGCCGACCCACTTCAGCAGGGAATTCAAGAAGCGCTTCGATATCACACCTATCGAGTACATAATCAACCTGAAGATCAATGAATCCAAGAAACTTCTCAAGGAGACGAACGATTCCATCAAGGAGATAGCAGAGCATCTTGGCTACTCCGATCAGCTCTACTTCTCAAAGCAGTTCTCAAAGGTCGTCGGTTCGTCACCTAGTGATTGGAAGAAGAAAAACCTCAACTAAAAGTTGAAAAACTACCTAAACCAGTTGAAAATATCCATAAACTTAAATTCTAATGATATTTGATAATTTTAAAAATCTCTGAATTTATTCATTAATTTATATAGAATTACTATCAATAAGAGCAAAATTACACCTATAGATAACACAATAAATTGAATTTTTCCATATTTGTGATAAATTATTACATTTTTGGAGCAGGAAAGTCGCCTTAACCTAAAATCAAAAGGAAGCACAAGATGAAGATAGAAAGGCTTGAATATTTTCCTGTAAAGATCAGGACAAATGGTGGCGGCGGAGTCTATTGGTTCCTATTGAAGCTTACTACCAACACAGGAATTGAGGGATGGGGAGAAATAATCTGGAATCCCTTCGATCCGGATACGCTGGGTCTTATGTGCAGAGACTATTTCAGGACATATATCAAGGACCAGAATCCATTCGATATAGAGAAGATATATCTGAAATCCTTCTTCGTTCTATGCAAGAGCCACAGCAGCCTCAATATGATGTCGCTTATAAGCGGATTCGAAATTGCGCTCTGGGATATTATAGGAAAGGCCACCGGACAGCCTATATACAACCTGATGGGCGGAAAGCTCAATGAGAGAATAAGAGCATACACATATCTTTACGACAAGAAGGATTCCATCTTCTGCGAGGAATTCTGGACAATGTCAGATGAGTGTGCTGAGATGGCCAGGATCAACGTCGAGGAGAAGGGATTCACAGCTATCAAGCTCGATCCGATGTCTCCATATCTGGATGCCTATGAGGTGCATTACCCCTCTCAGAAGACCATAGACCATGCAGTAGAGACCATCGGAAAGATCAGAGATGCCGTCGGTCCACATGTTGATGTCATTATCGGAACACATGGTCAGTTCACTGCTGCTGGTGCGATAGCAGTCGCAAAGGCACTCGAGCCATTCAAGCCGCTCTGGTTCGAGGAACCAACCCCTCCAGGGAACCCAGGAACACTGAAAAAGGTCAGCGAGGCCACGACCATTCCAATCTGTACAGGAGAGCGCTGCGCAACGAAGTTCGACTACACCCCATACATAGCAGACAAGAGCGTCGATATCTACCAGATAGATATAAGTGGAGTTGGAGGACTCTTCGAAGCAAAGAAGATAGCATCCATGTGCGAAGCCTTCCATACACTCATAACGACCCACTTCTGGGCAGGACCAGTGAACTTCGCAGCCCAGCTGCAGCTGGACAGTTGCTGTCCGAACTTCCTGATACAGGAGGCAATAGACACGATGGGAGACTTTGGAGGCTTCAACAAGGTGCTGGATACTCCATTCGTCTTCGACAAGGGAGACTTCATCGTTTCCGACAGACCGGGACTTGGTCTGGACATCAACGAGGAGAAGCTCAGGGATTATGTTATCAAGTCATACGATGACAAGAACGTATTGATATAGAAAAAAGGAGTCTAAAAATGAAGAGAACATTAATCATCGCATTGGTTCTTTTACTTGCTGTTGGCATGATCTTTGCCAATGGTCAGTCCGAGGAAAAGGGTTCCGCTGCCCAATCCGGCAAGCAGAGAACTCTCGTTATCTGGTACGAGGGAAATGAAGCCGAGTCATTCGCCCGCCTCATTCCTGAGTTCGAGAAAGCTCATCCAGATATCAAGATCGACCTGGTCAATATCCCTTATGCAAGCCTTGCAAACCAGCAGCTCGTAGCTTGTCAGTCCAACGCAGGTCCTGACCTGATGTGGCAGAGCAACAGCTGGGTAAACAGCTTCGCACAGATGGGACTCCTCGAGGATCTCACAGATACCATGAAGCAGTATCCGAACCTCAAGGATTTTGAAAAGAACATCAACCCTGTCACCCTTGAGCTCGGCCTTCTTGATGGAAGAATCTATGGTCTTCCATGGTCAACAGAAGCAATGAGCCTCGTATACAACAAGGATATGTTCAAGGAAGCTGGTCTCGATCCAGAGAATCCACCTAAGACCTGGGCAGACATGGTCGAGTATGCAAAGAAGCTCACGGTTGACAAGGATGGCGATGGAATCATCGATCAGTACGGCTTTGCAGTATGTGGAAACGCACCAGGCAACTGCTGGTTCAGATTCGTTCCAGACCTCTGGGCAGCCGGTGGCGAAGTTGCAACTCCAGATCTCAAGCACGGCAACATCGATACTCCAGAAGCACTTGAGGCTCTCAAGTACTACACAGAGTTCCTTACCAAGTATCACGTAGCACCAGAAAGTTCTGTTTCCAACAACTCCGGTGACAACAGAACCCTCTTCATCAACAAGAAGGTCGCAATGTACATCGATGGACAGTCCGGTGTCATGAACGTACAGAAGGAATCCGATATCGATCTCGGTATCTGTCTCTGGCCAGGAAAGAACGGTCCAACAACAGCTGGTCTCGGTGGCATGTATGTCGATATGCCAAAGAATGCAAAGAACAAGGCCGATGCCTGGACATTCCTCGACTACTTCTTCTCCAAGGAGACTCAGGAGTGGTTCCCAATCGCATTCCCGACCAATCTCGAAGCTCAGAAGGGCGAAAGATTCAACAACTACAGGGACGAACACTACAGAGAGCAGCTCGCTCATACCAGGAACTTCCAGCTTCTTGGCGATACACCGACCTGTCAGACCATCATCATGGAGATGATCCAGTCCGTACTCTCCGGTGTTGCAACTCCTGAGCAGGCACTCAAGGACGCAAACGCAAGAATCACTGAAGCTCTGGACAAATAAGAGATAATAGCATCGATTGTTCCGGCGGGAATACCGCCGGAGCAACTTACAGAAGGAGGGATATAATGAAGAAGAAAAGTGTAATTGGAAGAGAACACCCTATACTGTATCTCCTGCCAGCCCTAATTGTTCTCACAATGCTGGTATTCATCCCTCTGGTTACGAATATCGTCAAGAGCTTCACTGTAAAGAATTCATTTTCATTCGGTAACTACACAAAGCTCATGAACGACAAATATTTCAGGCAGGATCTGAAGAATACCTTTGTATGGCTTCTTTACACTCTCCCATTCGAAATGATATTGGGACTTTTCATCGCCCTCCTGTTGAATATCAAGCTCAGATACCAGAAGTTCTACAGGACTCTCTTCATCATTCCATGGGTCATTCCTGCAACGGTAGTCTGTATCATCTGGAAGTGGATGTACAATGCAGACTATGGCGTTCTCAACTACATCCTGTTGAAGCTCCATCTCATTACAAAGTACCAGCCCTGGATCGCATCGGCACAGCAGTCATTGGCCTGCCAGGCAGCTGTATACGTCTGGAAGATATCCCCATTCGTAATGATCATGTATCTTTCAGGTCTCCAGTCGATCTCAGAGGACATCTATGAAGCTGCCAGGCTCGATGGTGCCAACTGGTTCGTCCAGACCTTCCAGATAACAATTCCACTGCTCTTCCCTGTCATGAGATCTGTAATTCTGGTCTCGACAATCTGGTCTCTCAACTCCTTCGTATATGTCTACACAATTACTGGTGGTGGACCTGCGAGAGTCTCGGAAATCGTCCAGATATTCATCTACAAGACAGGTATCGAACAGTTCAAGTTCGAATATTCCGCAACAGCTGCCAACGTATTCCTGGTAATCGTAATGGTAGTTGCAGTAATCAATATAATCGTCGGCGACAGGGCCGAGGACAAGATCCAGTAAGGAGGTAGGCAATGGATACTAAAAGAAAGATCTCATATGCATTCAAGTATCTGGTCATCTCCATAATGGCCCTGATAATCGTATTCCCTTTCTTCTGGATGATCTCCTGTGCCCTCAGGCCTTCGGATGAGCTTCTGTCCTCTCCTCCGAAGATGCTTCCAGAGAACATATCCTTCTTTGCCTTCAGGCATGTTCTTCTCGAGACCAATATTCCAAGGTTCTTCATGAACTCTGTTCTGATCTCAAGTGTCGCAACTCTGATGTGCATAGTCATAGCCCTTCCTGCAGCCTACTCCTTTGCAAGGCACAGATACAGAGGCAAGATATTCTTCATGGTCATCATACTGCTCTGCAACATGGTCCCTCAGGCCTCCACTCTTGTTCCGCTCTATAGGAATCTGAACAAGCTCGGACTGCTGAACAAGCATTTCACCGTTTCCTTCACACATCTGCTCTGCATGCTGCCCTTCTCGATCATAATGCTCAGAGGCTTCATTGCAACTCTTCCAAAGAGTCTCGAGGAGGCAGCGATCGTAGATGGCTGCAACAGGATACAGGTACTGACCAAGATAATCCTTCCAATAAGTGCGTCCGGCATCTTCGCAACTGCAATGTACGCATTCATGATCAGTTGGGAGGAGTTCATGTACGCTCTCACCTTCTCCACAAGCGACTCTGTCAGGACCCTTTCGGTCGGCCTGCAGATGTTCTCCATGGAGTACAAGGTAGACTGGGGTTCGATCCTCGCATCGTCCGTCCTGATGTCCATCCCTATCCTGATACTGTTCTTCTTTATCCAGGATACGTTCATAAAGAGCGCAACAGTCGGCGCAGTAAAAGAGTAATCAAGGAGCAAGAAAATGAAAGAGACTCTGAATTGGGGCGTTCTCGGTTATGCTGGAATCGCCAGAAAGCATGTCATTCCTGCACTCAAGAATACAGAAGAAGCAAAGCTCTATGCCATCGCTTCACGTAGTCAGGCAAAGCTCGATGAGGCTGTAAGGACCTTCGGCTTCGAGAAGACCTACACCTCCTATGATGAACTTCTGGACGATCCTGATGTCGACGCTGTCTACATTCCACTACCGAACCAGCTGCACAAGGAGTGGGTCATCAAAGCCGCTAACAAGAAGAAGCACATTCTCTGCGAAAAGCCGCTTTCAATGACTGCTGCTGACTGTGAAGAGATGGCAAAGGCTGCAAAGGATAATGATGTCTTCCTTATGGAAGCATTCATGTACCGATTTACGAACAGGATTGCAAAACTAAATGAGATCCTCGCCTCCGGCAAGATCGGCGAGATCAGGGCAATCAAGTCCTCCCACCGCTTCTTCATGGCCGACATGGACAATCCAAACGAGATCAGGATGAACAGGGAACTTGAGGGAGGAGCACTGCACGATGTCGGCTGCTACCCGCTGAACATCATCCAGATGATCACAGGCGAGGATCCAGTGAACATAAAGGCCCTGAAGAACAGCTACAGAGGTGTCGATACATCACTTTCAGCAGTGCTCAAATACCCTTCTGGAATCATTGCGACCCTGGATTGCGGCTTCGACAGCCAGTCCTGTCTGCTTACGGAGATCTCAGGAACCAAGGGCTCCATCCTGATGAGGGACAGCTTCCTCAGTACAGACGCCCCTATTCTCACGGTCATGGACTCCTGTGGTCCTGTTGAAAGATATGGCATTCCTGCATCCGAGAGGTACGAGGACGAGATCCGTGCAGTCTCGAGGGCAATACTCGAAGGAAAGAAGGAGCTTCTCCCTCTCGAGGAGACTGCAAGGAACAACCAGCTCATTGCCGAAATTCTCAAGATCGCAGAGGAGTAGAGATGGTCAACTTCGGAATAATCGGCTGTGGGAACATAGCCCACAAATTTGCAGATGCTGTACACCTTGTATCTGAGGCAGTTCTCAAGGGGTGTGCCAGCAAGGACGAGGCCAGAGCAAAGACCTTTGCAAAAGAGTGCAATGTCGAGATCGCCTTCAAGGATTACGAAGAGCTCTTTGCCTCCCCTCTTATCGATGTTGTCTACGTTGCCACAACCTGCAACTTCCACTACGAGAACATAAAGGCAGCCCTTCGCTGCGGCAAATCGGTCCTCTGCGAGAAGGCAATGGTAACGACCAGGGCCGAGGCCGAGGAGCTCTTTGCCCTGGCAAGAGAAAAGGGTCTCTTCCTCTTCGAAGGGATGTGGTCCCTCTTTCTTCCTACAGTCCAGAAGGCAAGAGAGTGGGTCCTGACAGGAAGGGTCGGAGATGTCTCACTTGCCTACTACTTCGGAGGAATCAACGCTCCCAAGGACAACAGAATATTCCGTTCGGACCTCGGTGGTGGTGCCTTCCTCGATCTCACAGTCTACCCCTACGAGATACTCTCTTTCATGCTCGGAAGGCCCGGCAAGCTTGTAAAAGCAGATGTCAGGTATGAGAAGGGAGTCGACACTGTCAACGAGCTGATAGTCGACTTCGATGGCATCAGGGGAATGATAGCAACCACGGCCTACGCCAGAATTCCATCCCCTTCCGGAATCTTCGGCAACAAGGGCTACATCCTTATAGAGCAGACCCACAGAAGCGATACAGTAAGACTTTTCGATGGGAACTTCGGTCTTGTAGAGGAGTTCAGGACACCTGTTGTGAATGGGTTCGAATACGAGGTTATGGAGGCAGTCAAGCTCTTCAAGGAGAAGAGAACTGCAAGTGAAATATCGACACCCGAGATGACAATAGCCTTTATGGAACTTATAAAGGAGGCAGTAGATGAGACCAGATCATGAACAGCTTGAAATAGTCATTGAACAGGAGGAGATACTCCTCTTTCCATCCATCGATATCGGGATGATCACAGCAATAGCACGCAATATTGCAGACAAGCTCAGAAAGAAGAGAGCCCCATCCTACGTCATTGCCTCTGTAAATGGCTGTGTTCTATATGCAGAGGGCCTTCCTGGCTCGGCACCGGACAATTTCGAATGGGCCAGAAGAAAGGGAAATACCGCAACTCTTCTTTCAAAGAGTTCATACAGGGTGACACTTGAAATGAGAATCAGGGGAAAGGACCTTTCCAACAGAGGTGTCCCTGTCAGTGAGTATGCACTTTCAGGTGGTGCCTTCCCGATAAAGGTCAACGACCTGATGGTCGGCTACTTCGGAGCTTCGGGGACCACTCAGGAGGAGGAGCACCAGATCATAGCAGATACAATATCAGAGTTCCTTGGAAGGAAGATTAGATCGATTTTCGATTGAGGTACTATGGCAGTTTTCAGATTTGGAATAGTAGGAGCCGGCCATATTGCAGGACGATTCTGCAAGGCTGCAAGAAGAGTTGAGGATCTCGAGGTTGTAGCAGTCTCCAGCAAGAGTCTGGATAGAGCAAGAAGCTTCGCAGAAGAGAATGGAATAAAGGCTTTCTATGGAAGCTACGAAGAGATGCTGACTGAAGAAGAGCTCGACTGTGTCTATGTCGCCACGACCAACAACTTCCACTTCGAGAATGTCATGCAGGTACTTGATCACAGGATCGGTGTACTCTGTGAAAAGCCATTCATGATGACAGCAAAGGAGGCAAAGGAAGCATTTGACAGGGCAAGGGAGAACAATACCTTTGTGATGGAGGCGATGTGGTCCAGGTTCCTTCCAGCAATTCAGAAGGCCCATGACTGGATTGTTTCAGGAAGGATTGGAACCATCAAGGTCGCCAGCTACATCTACGGTATCAACGTTCCCCCTACCCATAGGATCTACAATCCGGACCTGGGTGGTGGTGCTCTCTGGGACCTCTGTGTCTACCCATTCGAGATTACAACCTACCTGATGAACCAGAAGCTCAAGGGTTTCAAGCATACGATCCGCTATGAGAGTACCGGAGTCGATGAGACCGATTCCCTGATACTGAACTTCGAGGAGGGAGATGCTGTCATCCAGTCCACCTTCCACTCGAGGATTCCAGCCCCCTCCGGCTTCTACGGAACAGAGGGCTATATACAGATATACATGACCCATATGGCATCCAGGGTAGAACTCTACGACAGGCAGTACGCTCTGATCGACTGCTTCGAGTACCCTATCGACAACGGCTTCGAGTTCGAAATCGCCCATGTCAGGGATTGTATCTGCAAGGGACTTATCGAAAGTCCCGTAATGCCCTGGAGCGCCACACTGGAGTGCGCCAGGATGTTCGATACCTGTCTAGGAGGAAAATGATGCTGAAGAGTGTATTTCCAAGCAACATTGGGCACCCGGAGATCTCCTTTTCCAGCACTGCCGCGGAGGAGATCAAAACTGCTGGCTTCGAAGGATACTGGTTCGATCCGGCAAAGGATTTCATCCTGCCACCAGAACAGATGAAGCTCATTCTGAAGGAGAATGGGCTGAAGGCCGCAGGAATGGAGCTCCCAGTAGAGTTCAGGGAGGATGAAGAGGTCTTCGAAAGGGACCTGAATTACCTCGATTCCATTGCAGAACAGGCAAAGAGAATCGGCATCACCAGGACAATTACCTGGATTGTCCCCTCCTCCGATACCATTCCCTTCGAGAAGAATTTTGCCCTCCATGTAGAAAGACTGAGAAGAGTCCTGGATGTCCTTGCAAGACATGGAATCTCTCTGGGACTGGAGTTCCAGGGTCCGAAGAGTCTGAGAAAGGATAGAAAGTACTGGTTCGTACACACTCTGGATGGCATGAAGGCCCTGATTGCAGCAATAGACCGACCCAACTGTGGTCTTGTGCTTGATGTATGGCACTGGGATCTTGCCAACATGGAGGCCTTCGACTTTAAAGAGATTGCCTCGGCCGACGAGATAATCACAGTCCATATGAACGATGCGCCTGAGGGTCTGAAGGACATTGAGTATCAGGATCTTGTGAGAAGATTGCCAGGCTCTACTGGCATATTGAGGACAAAGGAGTTCGTTTCCGGTCTGAAGGGTCTTGGCTACCAGGGTCCGGTATATGCAGAGCCATTCGCTGAAGAGCTTGCGGACATGCCATTCATCCAGGCCCTGGAAACTGTTTCAAGATCACTGGACAGCATCCTGTAATACAGAAAGAGCGTTCCAATATTGGAGCGCTCCTTTAATGTTAGTTGGTAAAGATCAGAGGAAGTATCTTCTGTCCTCTGTCTTCTCTGCCGGTCTGTAGTAGACTGCAGTGAAGCCTGTTGTTGCAACGAGAGTCGAATTGGACCTCTCTGCAAGGTCGAATGCGATTGTCTTCACCTCATCCTTGTGCGCCTGGAAGCGGACCTTGACAAGCTCATGGGCCTTGACTGCCTCGTCGAGAGCCTTTGCAACTGCATCTGTAAGCCCCTCCTTTCCGACCATTACTACAGGATTCAATGTCTGGGCCTCACCTCTGAGGTAGGCCCTCTGCTGACTAGTTAGATTCATGCAACCTATCCTATTAGATTAGGCCTGCTCTTTCAAGATATCTACATACTTCGCCTGGACTGCAAATCTCTTGACCTTCTTTGTCGAGGTCTTCTCGAGCTCCTCGTCCACGATCAGGACCTTTGTGATCTTGCTGTATGCATGAAGCTCCTTGTTGACTGTAGAGACTATCGAGTCGATGTACTGCTTCAGATCATCTGGATGATTCTTCATGCAATCCTTCGATGGCCTTACAACGATTCCGATTCCCTCGCTCTTTGTCTTCTCGTCCATGAGATAGCCGATTACGCAGAGCTCTTCGATATCGTAGTAGAGCTGGAAGTGGTTCTCTATCTCCTCAGGGAAGACATTCTTTCCACCCTCTGTGACGATTATGGACTTGGCCCTGCCTGTAAGGATCAGATAGCCATCGCTGTCTTCGTGTCCCACATCGCCGGTATTGAGCCACCCATCCTCTGAAAGGACAGCCTTTGTATCCTCTTCGTTCTTGTAGTAGCCCTTCATGACCATAGGACCTCTCACATAGAGAACACCGTTTCCATCGCTGTCCGGATCGACAATCTTCGTCTCGACGGCTGGCAGGAAGCGGCCGACAGACTCCTCCTTGTAGGCTTCTACCGGATTGAGATGGGTAATCGGACTTGTCTCTGTCAGGCCATAGCCCTGGACAAAGTCTATTCCGAGCTGGTTGAACAACTTGAATGTTGATGCAGGAAGAGGACCGCCTCCGCAGATGCAGATCCTGCAGTTCTCGAGACTTATCTTCTTCAGAAGGAAAGAAAACCACTTCTTTCCGACCTTGATATGGAAGTACTTCTTGAGAAAGCCGGAAATCGACATCATGAAGCGGATAACCCCATATAGCACCCTGCTCTTCTTCTTCACTCCATCCATCAGTGCACTTATGAGCTTGTTGAAGAGCATCGGGACAGCAAGCAGCATTGTTATCTTTCCTTCCCTGAGTTCCTTGAGCATCTGCGTTACCACCAGTCTCTTTCCGAAGACACAGCTTGCACCGACAGATATCGTCTCGAAGAAGACAGCAAGCATCGTATATGCATGGTGGATTGGGAGAATTGCATAGAAGACATCTGTTGGATAGAGCTTCATGTAGAGCTGGGCGATGTAGGTATCGCTTACCAGGTTCCTATGGGTAAGCATTACGCCCTTTGGGGTTCCTGTAGTGCCACTTGTGAAGAGAATGGCCGCAACATCGTCCTCGCATGCCCTGTAGGGAACGATGTCGCACTCTGCATCCATATCGAGAACATATGGAACCTCTGCGCCCTTTTCGAGCGAGTAGATGGCCTCGAGACCTACTCTGCCATCCTTGTCGATAGTCTCGGTCCTGTCCCTGTCTATGAAGAGTCTTCTGACATCTCCAAAGGCCATCAGGGTCTCCATATCGTGATCACTGTGCGAAATATCAAGTGGTACCACGATGCAGCCAGCGTACAGAACACCGAGATAGGCAATTGCCCACTCTGGGCTGTTCTTGCCACTGACAGCGATCTTGTCGCCCTTCTTCACTCCTGTGGAAAGAAGGTATCTGCTGACAGCCTGTATCTTGTCATAGGCTTCTCTGTATGTGAATGTGAGAAGCTCGGGAGAGAAGGCCTTGAAGCACTCTCGCTCTCCGAATCGCTTTACCGAGATATTGAACATCTCGACAACTGTAGGCCACTCTCCAGTAAAATCCCTTCCTCTGTAATCGTCCAGAAATCTGTAGGCATCTGGATTGACATCCTTGAATGACATAATGCACCTCGTTTGTAACAGATGTTATGATTTGTCCAAAAAATATGCAATACAAAAATTTCATTTCCGTCAATAAAAGCGCAAAGATTGCCTACCTCTTGCCAAGTGGAGTATCATTCACTTCATGCATTTCAGGAGCTTTTCAGAAATAACCGAATATCTTGATGATTTCTCATACAGAGACAAGTCATTGTCTCCAGGTGCCCTGAGAGGAGAGAGGCTGGACAGGATGCATATCCTGCTCAGGCACCTTGGCAACCCCGAGAGAAGCTTCAGAAGCTATCACTTTGCAGGAAGCAAGGGAAAGGGATCGACTGCGGCCTTCCTCGCTTCGGCCCTGGAGGCTGCCGGCGAAAGGTGCGGTCTCTACCTCTCTCCCCACCTTATCGACTACAGAGAGAGATTCACACTTGCAGGACGCTTCTTTCCGGATGAAATCTACATAAGGACAGCAAACAGGCTGTATGAGCTGATGGAGGGCTTCGTGCTTCCTGATGGACTTGGAAGCACCAATCCATCCACCTTCGAAATGTACACGGCCTACGCCTACATGCTCTTCAAGGAAGCTGGCTGCACTTCAGCCTGTATCGAGACAGGGCTCGGAGGCAGACTCGATGCAACGAATACGCTTTCGAGCGAAGCAAGCATCCTCACTCCTATCGAGCTCGAGCATACCCAGATACTCGGAGATACGATTGGAAAGATAGCAGGAGAGAAAGCGAAGATAATCAAGGAAGGAAGGCCCTGCTTCGTCTCCTACCAGAAGGAGGAAGCGAGAGAGGTCTTTGTCAGGGAAGCTTCTCAGAAGCACTCGGAGGTGACATTTCTCGCAAGCGAGGTGGCAGGAAAGAGCTACAGAGAGCTTGAGAACACCTCCTCTGCAACCGTCACATTCCGCGATGGAAGCAGCTATACACTCAATCTGCAGATGAGAGGAAAGGTCCAGGCAGACAATGCGATACTTGCACTTCTGATTGCAAAGAAGATGGGCTTCTTCTGCGACAGGACAGTTGCCGCACTCAACAGCACCAGGCTTCCAGGCAGATTCGAGGCCGTGAGCTACAGAGGTCACAGACTCATCTTCGATGTTGCCCATACGAAGAACAGCATTGCAGGCACAGTCGAGACCTTCAATTCGATATACAGCAGAAAGGACAACGTTCTTGTCTTTGCCTGCGTCGATGGAAAGGATACGCAGTCGATGCTCTCTCTGCTGCTTCCCTGCTTCGACAAGGTGATAATCTCGAGACCGGGAGTTTTCAAGATAAGCTATCCAAAGAGCACCTTTGCACTTGCAAGGAGCATCTCTCCTGACAAGGAGATGTACCTTATAGAGGACCCGAAGGAGGCACTGGAGAAGGCGCTCTCTCTGAATTCAAGTGGTGCAATTCTGATTACAGGCTCCTTCTATCTTGCAGGCGCCATCGAGGAGGTGATGTGATGAGCATCAATGCAAATGAGATGGCACTCCTCCTTTCGGAGCTCTCATTCGAGGATACATACATACAGTCCGTAACGGAGCATGACTTCAAGTCGCTCACCTTCTCTCTCTTCTCGAGGACAGAGAAGGCGTGGCTTCTGTATATAGAGCTTGGAACGAGCACCTCGAGGTTCTGCAGGACAGACAGGATGAGAAGGAAGGCCCCGAAGCTTCAGAGGCTCGGCCAGTACCTCAGAGCGAACATTGTGGGCTCGAGGATAGTGAGGGCCTATCAGATAAGGGGAGAAAGGGTCTTCTGCCTTGAACTTTCTCACCACGAAAGACGCTACAACATCTACTTCCGCTTCTTCTCCGGACCGGGTGCCAACATGATAATAACGGACGAGAACAACATCATCCTCGAGCTGATGATGAGAAGGCCGCAGAGAGGTGAAGAGCGAGGTGTTCTCTACACGCCACCTGAAGAGAAGGAGTTCGACACTGAGCGCTTCCCTGTAAGGAGTTGGGAAGGAGAAAGCTTCAACAGTTTCATAGACAGGACACTATCGCTTGACAGCAGGGATGAGAGGACACAGAGCCTCGAGGACAGGGTCAGGCAGAAGCGGGACAGGGAGATTTCCGGTCTGCAGCTGCAGATAGCCCAGACAGAGAAGAGAATCGAGGAGAGCAGAGGCTATGAGGGTTACAAGAGGACCGGGGACCTCCTCTCCACCTACTCCTACCAGATAAAGAGAGGCATGGATCGTGTCCAGCTCTACGACTTCGAGGGAAACGAAGTAACGGTCATGCTCGAGAGGAACCTCTCTGCAAGCGAGAACATAAACGCATACTACCAGAAGTACAAACGAGGAGAGAGAATCCACGAGAGTGCCCTTCAGGATCTTGAAGAGGGAAAGAAGAAGCTTGAAGAGAGAGTGGCCTTCTACGAGAGGATCCTCTCCATTGAAGACCCAGTAGAGAAGCTCAAGGCCCTTGAGAAGTCACTCTCAGATGCTTCTCCTGCAGGAAATACAAAGGACGAAAGCGGTGTCGGTCTCAGGCTGACAAGCCACGGCTTCGATATCCTTGTCGGAAGAAATGCGAAGGAGAACGACGAGCTTCTCAGGCACCATGCAAGAGGGTCGGATACCTGGATGCATACCAGGGACTTCCCCGGTGGCTACGTATTCATAAGGGCAAAGAAGGACAAGAGCATCCCTCTCGAGGTCCTTCTCGATGGGGCCAACCTGGCAATCCACTATTCCAAGGGAAAGAGCCAGGGCAGAGCCGACCTCTACTACACGCAGGTGAAGTATCTGAGGAGGGCAAAGGATGGCAAGACCGGCCTTGTCATCCCGACACAGGAAAAGAACCTCTCGGTCGTACTGGACGAAAAGCGTATCAAGGAATTACTTTCATAATATGGAAACCTTCTTTCAGGACATACTGTACCCAGGAAGCATCGAAAGACTCGATGCTCTTATCGATGGAAATGCAGATGCAGTATCTGCAAGGCTCATCCTGCTTCCGCATGCTGAAGCCTCTCTGGTCGCCCCCTTCTACTCCTCTGCCCTCAAGGGCCTTTCAGGAAAGAGAATCCTCTTCCTTGCACCGATGCACAACGAGAGAATGCAGAGCCATAGCGACGACTCTCTGCTTACAGTCTCCGAAGGCATGCTGAATGGTGTCCACGTTGAATCTGCACCCTCGATTACTGTCGAGAATTCGATTCTCGAGGAGGAGTATTCACTTGAACTCTTCCTTGCCTTCCTTTCGAGGATATCTGAAGGGAACACTGTCATCCCTATCTTCACATCTCTTTCAGGCAGGAAGGAGATAAGACAGCTTGCTTCCTACCTCGAAGCATTTTCCGATGAGGTCATCGTGATCAGTGGGAATCTGGCAAGTGGGAACACGAACCAGGAGGCATATAGAAGTGCAAGTCTCGCACTATCGCTTCTGAAGAACAATGAGAGTCTTCTGGATGAAGGCAACAGAGGACACCTTTCCGGCTGCTGCTGGCAGCTTCTTGAAGCGACCAGAGGAGTTGGTGGAAGCTTCACACTCATCGCATCAAGGTGCGGAGAAAGTGTTTCGAACGAGCTTGTAGAGGCCGAAGGAAAGGTCTACCAGGTATTTGCAGTAAGGAAGTAGAGATGATCGACTATACAGATAGAATAAAGGACCTTGTGATAGATGGAGAGGAGAAGACTCTCATAAACCTGGGAGGAGATGACTTTCCACTTCCCCGCCATCTGATGAGCGGCGAAAAGCAGCCTGGCTTCATCTTCTCTGATGGAATGCTGAGAAAATGGTACTGGGATGGAATCAGGACAGTCGATGGAGTCAAGCACGTCTACTTCTCGAAACTCAGGCTGACTTCGTTCTCGAGGATAAGCACCACACACAGGAAGAAGGCACTTTCGCTTCTCATCGATCTTGCAGCTGCACTTCTGCAGGCGCCAAAGGGCTTTGCTGACCTGCAGGTCGGCATAATCCAGATGTACAGGATATTCATCGTCGACGATGACAAGCTGCTTCTGCTTCCACCGGACCTTGCAGATGTCTTCAATATCTACATGGCCGACAGTGAAAGATACATCGAGTGCTCGGCATACGCAAAGGGCGGCACCGAGGAGGGCTTTGCACTTGTGCGCCAGTTCGGTGCCCTTCTCTACGAGGCACTCACAGGCATCTCGCCCTATGAGGACAGGAACATAAGGGACCACCAGTACAAGGAGCTCCCACTCTCGATATTCAAGGACGAGCTCTTTCCTTCTCTCGATGAGAAGACCATCGGCTTCATAAACTTCATACTCCACGCAAGGACCACCGAGCAAAGAGATATCATGGGAAACCGAAGGCCCGAGGAGAACCTCGAGTGGTTCGTAGAGCACGCAAGAGAGTGCACCTGGGATGTCGACAATCTGACCGAGGAGGAGAGAAAGGCCGCTGTAGATAGAGTATTTGCATCCGGAGAGGTAGAGCGCTTCATGACAAGAACCATAGAAGGTGCAAAGAGGCACAACTTCTGGAGGCTTTGGGGAACTGTCATAACATCGACGATAATCGCCATCATCCTCTTCTTTGCCTTCTTCTTCTCGATGCTGAAGAACTACCTTGCTCCACCGACAGTAAAGGGAATGGACCAGGTCGGTGTGATCACCTCCTTCTACGATGCGCAGAACAGCCTGGATGCTGAGCGCCTTACCGAGGCACTTAAGGGGTGCAAGGCTCCACAGGAGACCGAGGTCATAAACCTCTTCGTCAATACAAGGACCAGGAATGCTTACGAGAATATCGATGTCGTGATCAGGGCAGACAGATGGGTGGAAGCAGGAAAGCCTGCAATAGAGAAAGGAAAGTTCATCTATGGTGTTTCAGATCTGAAGATCACGCAGCTTGAAGAGAACGTATACAGGGCAGAGTACCTCTTCTATACTCCATTCCCATACGATGAGGATACAAAGAGCGAAGCCTACCTTGACGAGAAGGGAATTCCTGTCTACGCACAGGCCTTCTGCTACAGAATGGGCCAGACCTTCCATCTCAGATACAACAAGAGGGGCTGGTACAATATTGTTGCGATTACAGAGGACGATTACGAATACGTGGGAACAGAGACTGTCGACGTGAAGTGATTGTCAGGAAAGGTATGAAGAGAGCGCAGACTCAAGTCTGCTGCCCTCCTCAGGGTGTATCCAGAGCACATTTTCAAAGGAGCGGAAGAAGGTCATCTGGCGCTTTGCATACCTTCTTGAATTCTGGATTATCAGATCCTTCACCCTCCTTGGAGTGAACTCTCCGCTCTCCATCAGGAGAAAGAACTCCCTGTAGCCGATTCCGCCCATGCCGGGCCAGGAGGGAGAGGCGCCCATGGCAAGCAGCCTTCTCATCTCATCCATAAGCCCCATATCGAACATCTCCTCGACCCTGAGCGCAATTCTTTCCTCAAGCTCCCCCTTCTCCCTTTCAAGTCCTATGACAAGTGGAGACAGGCCGTTCCTTGCCTCTGTCGGAAGCTCGAACGAGGAGAGAGGTCTGCCTGTCTGATAGTAGACCTCGAGCGCCCTTGTAAGACGGTATGTATCATTGACGTTGATTCTTCTTCCGCTGACAGGATCGACGGAAAGCAGGATCCGATGCAGCTCCTCGCGACCATGCTCCTCGAGCAGGAGCTGCACTCTCCTTCTTATCTCCTCATCGCTTTTCGGGGCATCCGATAGCCCGTAGAGGAAGTGCTTGAAGTAGAATGCTGTACCACCGGTCACAAGTGGGATATCGCCATCGCCCCAGATGCTTTCGCAGGCCTCATCGGCAAGCGTTATGAAGTCGGAGACAGTGAACTGCTGCCAGGGGTCCAGGATATCCACAAGATGGTGCTTGATCTTTTCTCTCAGCTCCAAAGACGGCTTGGCCGACGCGATATCAAGGTATCTATATACCTGTACCGAGTCGGCGTTGACTATCTGGAATCCTTTTGAAAAGTGGCCAAGTGTCAGGGCAGTCTTGCCACTGGCAGTCGGGCCGAATAGAAATACTATCTTCCTACTTGTCTTCGTTGGATGTGTACCTGATCTCATCGTTCAGAGCCTTGCTGAGAACATAGGAAACGACCTTGTCACCATCCTTTTCGATTTCGTCTCTCTTTTCAGGGATTCTGGAAATGATGTCGGCTTCCTTGATGGCCACACAGGTCATCTGATAAAAGTTTTCATTGCTATCGATAAGCTTATCTAGAGGGATGCTCAATGTATTATCTCCTATACGAACTAAACAAATCTATCCTAAAGAGAATAAAAAGTAAAGGTCAAGACTTCAATGAAGCGACTTTGTCCATGATGATGTCGACGATCTCCTCCGGAGTCCTCTCGTCCGTCTCGATCACGAGGTCTGCAACCGAGGTATCGGAGTTGTCGATCCCATATATCCTCTTGTACCTGGAGCTGTCGTGCATATCCCTGCCCTCGGTCTCACGGATCCTCTCCTCGAGAGAGCCCCCCTCTCTCTTGAAGACTCTCATTGCCCTTGTGTGGGCAGAGGCTGTGAGGTAGACCTTCAGGTCGGCTTCCTTCAGCATCCAGACTGCCAGACGGGAGCCGAGGACACAGTTCTCTTCGGCCATTGCCATCTCCACCTGTCTCGAATCGAGCTCGCGGTCGATGCTGTCGTCATTCTCTGCCATCCTGCAGAACTCCCAGAACTCCACGTTCTTCTCAGCAGCAAGCTGGCGGAAGGTGAAGTTGATTAGCTTGTAGCCAAGGCGCTGGCTGAGCATTGTGCTTACAGTCGTGTTGCCACAACCGGATTTCGAGCTGATTGCTATCCTCATTCTATATTCCTTATCTGTTCTCTTATGTTCTCGATATGGTCCTTCATGGAGACCGTCTCCAGATTGACCTCGGCAAGCTGGCTCTTGCTTGCTGTCGTATTGACCTCCCTGTTCATCTCCTGGCATAGGAAGTCGAGTCTCTTTCCGACCGGCTCTGGAGAATCGAGCAGTCTGAAGTACTCCCTGAGGTGGGTCCTGAGCCTGTTCTGCTCCTCGTTGATGGAGTACTTGACGAGGAGGGAGCCGACCTCCTGGAGCATCCTGTCCTGGTCTATCCTGTCAGAGCCCATCAGCTCATTGTACTTGGATACGAGCAGATTCCTGAAGTAGTCCTCGAGTCCATCCACAAGTCCTCCGATCCTGTCGTTGCACTCCTGAAGTGCAAGGCCAAGCCTCTCAAGGTCCCTCCTGGTGCTCTCGCCCTCTCTGAGCTTTGCCTCCTCGAACTGCAAAAGAGCCATATCGAGGCACTCCTCGAGCGCAGGCCTGTAGAGCTCTGAGTTCCTCTCTCCAGTGGTCGTGACCACACCATCGAGGGAGAGGAAGTCCGCTGCTGTAAGAGAGACTGGATACTCTGCAGTCTCCTCGATCCTTCTGAAGGCCTCGACATACTTCTTCACGGCCGCAAGATCGACATTGACCTCTGCACTGTTCTCGAGCACCTTCAAGCGGGCCGAAACGTCGACCTTACCACGAAAGGCCACCTTGGCTATCTTCTCATCCACCATGGCCTCGAAGGGCGAAAGGAGGTAGCTCATGTTGTGCTGTATCTCCAGATAGCGGTTGTTGTAACCCTTTATCTCCACTTCCAGCTGGAATCCATCACTGCTATGGCAGGCATAGCCATAACCGGTCATACTCTTCATACTCTTTTCCTCGATTCGATTATCCTGATGATAAGGGCACGGTTGTCACCGGCTCCCATGGTAATACATACGTCACCCCTTTTCAAGGAAGCTGCAGAGAGGCGGACGCACTCCTCCCTGTCAGGTACATAGAAATAGCGCTCTCTTCCATACCTTTCCCAGATTCTCTCGATCAGGGCTCTCGATGAATCCCTCGAACCCTCATCGCACCTCGCAGAGGAGTAGACAGATTGCAGGAAGAGGAGGTCTGCAGCAGAGAGCGCCGATGCGAAATCCTCCATCAGCGCCTCTGTCCTCGAGGCTGTGTGCGGCATGAAGAGGACCACTAGGCGATGCTCAGGATACCTTGCTCTGAGGCTCTCGAGAGAGACAGCTATCTCTCTCGGATGGTGTGCATACTCATCAAGGTAGACAACTCCCTCCTTCTCTGAGATGATCTCTCCTCTTGCTGCAACTCCAGGATAGGAAGAAAGCAGAGGAACAAGGTGCACTGCATTCTCTACTATCCTCTCTCCATCCAGCTTCTCTTTATCCTCTGCAAGCTCCAGAGCAGAAGCAAGAAGGATTCCTGCGATATGATCCTCGAGTATCGCTCTTCCCCTTTCTGCTGTCCCGAGTCTTTCTGAAAGAAAGTATATTCCATCCTCTCTTGTCTCGTAATCGAGAGATGTTCCCTCTCCATAGAAGAGAACTTCAATATCGGGCCTTTCTCTCATCCAGGCACTCACTATTTCCACAAGCGAGCTGTGAACTATTGCAACTGCATCCCTTTCAAGTGAAAGGAATCTTCTTCTGAAGGAGTCTCTCACAGCCTCCAGGTCTGCAAAGTAGTCCGGATGGTCGAAGTCGATATTCGTTATGACAAGCACTTCGAGTCTGTAGAGCAGGAAGTGGTCCTGGTACTCGCAGGCTTCTATGACAAGGGACCTGTCTCCCCTGTGGTATGCGCTCCTTCTTCCCTTGAGGTATGAGCCGTATACTGCGCCGCTCTCCCTTTCCTCGCACTCCAGCAGGAAAGCAGAAATGGAGGTGGTCGTCGTCTTTCCATGGGTTCCGGAGACGCCAGCTGTAGGCCTTGAAAGCGATAGCTCCCTCAGCGCCTCAGGGTAGCTCTGAAGCCTTATTCCAATGCTTCTTGCCATCTCAAGGGCCAAAGGCGGCCTGTCACGATATGCTGTCGAGTAGATGACTCTGTCCACACTCTCTGGAAGTGGAGCAGAAAGCGGAAGGATCGGAATGGAAGAGAGGATTCTATCCGTGAAGAAGCTGGTATCGACATCGATGCCGATCACCTCGATTCCACTCTTCTCAAGATAGGAGGCCAGATGGCTCATCCCGGTCCCCTTTATTCCGATCATCAGAACTCTCATGATTAGAAGTTACAACTATTTTGGAAAATAAAAAACCGAGAGCTTTGAACTCTCGGCGGATATTCTCTTCGCGTCCGAAAAGAATCACTTCTTGAGCTTGGCGTTGCACTGCTTGCAGATCATGAGCTTTGCACCGTCCTGCTCTACTTCGTAAAGACACTTGACCTGAGTTCTCTTGCAGATTGGGCATGTAGCCTTACCGTTGTTGGCAAGCTCTCTGATACCAGTACCTCTATGTGCTTTAGACATATTGTTCTCCTTAAGGTTGAATTTTGCGCTCCTATGAATTTAAGGTTTTAGTTCCCTCTTTGTCAACAAGAAGTGCATCGCCCTGCATCTCCTGGCTCTTTTCCCCATCCTTAGGCTCTGCCGCTCCACAGGCCTTTGGTTCTTCTCTCTTTGTCTCTTCTTTCTTCTCCTGCACTAAAGAGGGGTTCTTCACTGCAAGATATGCAAAGACACAGATGAGGACGATGCCGAGGATGAAGGTCATCTGGGAGAATGCAGAGAGAATCTGCCCTGCTGCACTCTGTCTGACGACTATCTCGGTGTAGCTGTAGCCCCAGCCCGAATAGTGGACCCTCTGGAAGCCCGAGAGGATCGCAAGCGCCTTGAATATGAAGCTCAGGACCAGTGAAACGATCGAGAGGATCATTGTGATCATAGTACTCTTCTTCATTTTTCCACCACCTTTGTACATAAGATGGAAACAACGTGGCCAAGTCCATCGAGCGTGCACTCCTCCAGGCCCTTGAAGGAGAAGCCGACTGCTCTCAGCGTCTCGACAAGGTCCTGCAGTGTATAGACCTTCCACTGATGCTTCACATCAGTATCATACCAGACTTCGACCTCCCTAGCCTCGCCTGGGACAGGATACATCGCATCCTGGAAGGTGAGAATGAAGGTCCCTCCAATCTTCAGATGCTCATAAACATCGAAGAGATGGGAAACTGCCCTGCTCTTTGCTATCGTGTTGATATAGAGAGGCGAGTAGATGAGATCGTAGAGACCGGACATGGAAGGGACAAGATCGACATCGTTCTCCTGATCGGTATTGTACCTGAAGTCCCTGCTGAAATCCTCATCCTCGCAGATGGCATCGACGCTCTCTGTCCTCTCTCTGATTATCTTTCCTGCGATCAGGGAGTACTTTCCAAGGACAAGTGCCCTATCCTCATCTTTGAGCTTGTCCATATGACCAGCCAGAACTCCATAGAGTTCGCCATTGGATGCCAGCCAGGTCTTGAATTCATCTACCATGAACTAAAATATAGTCAAAAAGCCCTTCGAGGTGACGATAGTTCACCAAAAAAACACAAACAAGCGTGTTTTTGACTGCTGTACTTTAAAAAATTCCCAATTATCATTACCCTTAGTAGATGGAGGAATGCAAACATGACCAGACGATTCATACTTCTCACGATTCTTCTCTTTGTACTTGCAGGCACGCTCTTTGCAATGGGTGCAAGGGAGATCGATGAAAAAGAGAAGGCAATTCTTGTTTTTTCGATCAGCGAGGACAATGGCCTCTACCTGATGGACGGTGAGGACGAAGAAGGAAATGTCGGCACCTATACTGTCGACGACAGTGCAGCTGTCACACCATATCCGATGGACAAGCTCAATGCGGGCTCGGTCGTTCTCATCAAGGCCGATGAAAATGGAAAGGTCTCAGAGCTCAGAGATGTAACGCTCGGGGTATACACACGCGCCTACGAATTCTTCTTCCCAATGAAGACTGTACTTCCCAAGCTCGAGATCTGGAAGATCGAGAAGCCTGTCGAGCTTGTAGAGCGCTTCAGCTACTCCTATGGATACCAGTTCTTCCTCAACTATACTGCACAGGGTGTCACATTCAACGGAAAGTACCTTACAAGGGGCATTTTCGATGTATTCAGTGATAAGGAATCGCTCTACGTTCCAGATGAGTTCATGCCGATTCTCCAGAGCTACATGAACGGCGAGAAGCCCATGCTCTCAGTCGACAACTCGATGGCTCCACAGACACTTGAGGAGCTTGAAGGTCTCGAGAAGAGCAGCAGCGAATTCGAAATCTACTCCTACGGTCTTGGCTACTATCTGTCTGCATATCTTACAATGATGAACGGCGTCGAGCTCGAGGCAAGGCGCTTTGCAGAGGGTGCACTCAGCGCTCTGTACAACATCGATGTCGTAATGAGCGACGAGGAGATGAAGGCCTGCATCGATGAGTATGCAGCACTCGTCCAGGAGGAGTACAACAGGCAGATGGAGGAGATGTCGAAGGCAAATCTGCAGAGAGCCGAGGAGTTCCTGGCAGAGAATGGAAAGAAGGAGGGTGTCGTCACGACCGACTCCGGACTTCAGTACATCGTCACAAAGGCCTCCGAGGGCGAAAGACCTTCAAAGGAGAGCACAGTCAACGTGAACTATCGCCTTACGGACCTCGATGGCAACGTCCTCGACCAGAATGACAATATCAGCTTCGGGCTTGCAAATGTAGTTCCAGGCTTCTCAGAGGCTGTTGCTGCAATGCACGTCGGCGAGTCCATCACCTGCTATGTGCACCCGGTTCTTGGCTATGGCGAATACGGAACAGGCTCCATAGCTCCGAATACGCTCCTCATCTTCGATATAACGCTCAACGCAATCGAGTAGGATCGTCAAAAGGACTCCAGAGCCGCCTTTCGAGGCGGCTTTTCTATTTCCCGAGAGAGAATACAGCATCCTTCACTTCGGAGGGAAGAGAGGAGCATATGCCCTTTCGGTAGACACCCTCCGAGAGGACAAGGAAGCGCCCCTCTGCCATTATGAAGACCTTGTCATTCTCCCTGGTGGAGACGAGCTGCTCGCCATCGAGAGTGACAAGCACTGCAAAGCTGTTTTCAGGCACAGTGAACTCGTAGCCCTCCGTCGAGGTCATGAATGAATCCACGAGGTAGGAAATGCTCCTTTTCTCAGGGCAATAATGAACTCCTGGCTCCTCCCTATAAGGAAGGGATCGGTCCAGGAGCGATATCACGTGGGACAGATCCTTCAGAGCCGGAACGTAGCTCTCCAGCTCTGAAAGTGTATCGAATATGATCAAATCGAGGTTCCCTTATGCTTTCTGTGGGTGTTCGTGAAGCTGATAATCTGCTCCACACAACCCTCGATGCCGAGCATCGAGCTGTCGAGCGACAGGTCGTAGGTCCTGCACATGCCCCACTTCTGGTCACTGTAGTAGTTGTAGAAGTTGGCCCTGCTCTTGTCGTTCTTCAGGCAGAAATCCTCGGCCTTGTCGGCTGGTACCTCATAGATTCCCGAGGCCCTTTCCACCCTGGACTCGATAGGAGCGTGGATGAAGATCGAGATGACATCCGGATCGTCCCTGAGCACATAATCCGCACAGCGTCCAATGATTACGCAGGAGCCCTGCTCTGCCACCTTCTTGATCGTCTTCGAGGTGATCAGGAAGAGCTGGTCGTTCAGAGGCATCTCGTTGAAACCGATGGCACCAGAGCGCATCGGATAGTTTCCCATTACAAGTGAGTAGAGCAGCATCGATGTAGGCTTTTCATCCGCATTGTGGAAGAGAGCCTCGCTCAATCCACTGTCCTTGCTTGCCATTGTCAGAATCTCCTTGTCATAGAATGGGATTCCAAGCTTCTCGGCAAGAGCCTTTCCGACCTGTCTGCCACCACTTCCGAACTGTCTTCCAATACAGTAGATTACCTTGTCTGCCATATCCTTCCTCCCGCTTTCTATTATCATTATAACAATCCCAAAACCTGTGAATAAAGGTTTTTTTGCTGACTTTTGGCGACAGAAGGGCATTTTTGATGTAAACTCCACTCTATGGCAGAGACATACATCGACGATATACTCGCACTGAAGGCAGATCTCGAGGAGAGAGTGGCGAAGAAAGATGAAAGCAGCATCCTTTCATCCCTCATCTCGGTCGCCCAGGCTCTCATGAGAAGAGGAAGGAGCTCCGAAGCCTACGAGTACCTTGTTAGAGCTGCCGATTTCGCCTTCTCGGCCAGGTCTCTGGACAATAGAGAAAGGTTGGATGCACTTTCGTTCATTGTAGATCTCATCGCCGAGATAGATGACGAGGAAATCAGAGCCAGGACGATGAACTCTGCAATCGACATCTCGAGAAGAATCATCGCTCTTGCCATGAAGAACTTTCCGGATGACAGGGAGCTTGTTCTTGGCACAATGTACCAGTGCGCCGACCTCCTTGGAATGGCACTCTGCCTTGGTGAGGCGATCGAAATGACGGAGCATGTCATCGAAATGACAGCCGAGCTTTACGGCCAGAGGTCTTGCCTGCTATCCGAAGTGAAGCTCACACAGGGAAGGAACTACCTGTTGAGAGGCAACTGGAAGAGGGCCCTTGCAGAGCTTGGAGAGAGCCTCGATATCGCACTTGAAAGCGACGAAAGCTCCCCTTCACTGCTTGCGGACATCTACCTCTTCATCTCGAATGCGCACCTTGTGGGCGGCAACGAGATTGCAGCACTGCGCAATATCGAGAGTGCATACGACCAGATCGAGGAGTACGAATGGGACGACAGCGTCAGGGTCGATATACTTCTCAACATAGCAGATGTCTTCAGGCAGCTCGGTCTTACAGGGAGAGCGAGGAGCGCACTGATCGAAGTGATCGAGATCGAAGAGGAGCTGGACTTCGGAAAAGCCCAGATAGAGAAGCACAGAAGGCTTCTTCTTGAAATTGAAAGATAGAAGGAACGAAGGATGAAGATAGAACCTAGACCGATGGTCTGCACCTGTGGAAGGATCCACGCCCAGGGACAGAGCTGCGATGAATCAGGCAGGATACAGAAGCAGAGCGACGATGAAAGAAGGATGATGCAGTACGCCTACGAGGAGGCGCTGAAGCAGTATGGACCTGACAATGAGACCACCTGCGCTCTCAGGATGAACCTTGCGCTTTTGGAGAATGACCCCGAAAGGATAGAGAGTGCCGCACTCGATGTCATGAGGACACATGGAAAGGATAGCATCCTCCACCTTCAGGCAAGCTTCATACTGCTCCAGTCGAAGTGCGACAGAGGGCTGAGAAACGATGCGTTTTCCCACCTCGATAGCATCTTCTCCCTCCTCGAAGAGAATCTGGGCTCCTATGAGAAGGAAGCAATGATGGACCTTGCAGGCTCTGCAAGCCTCTTCATGAAGTCCTTTGGAGAAAAGGATGCGATGAGGTTCATCGAGAGGTCCATCTCCTTTGCAGAGAGAAGGAATGCTACAGGGACAGAGGGCTATGCACTGCTTCTCTCGGCAAAGGCCCATCTTATCGACAACAGCCCGCTGACGATAGATGATGCAGCTGCGCTTCTGGAAAGAAGCTTCATGATCCTTGTAGTCGCAAAGGGCTACGATGACCGTCTTGCGATGCAGGTGCTCGAGGACCTTCTGGACCTTCACATCAGGATGAAGACCTCGAATGAGTATGTGGATGCATTCATGGAAAAGGTCCTTGACGGAATCGAGGACAAAGGCAGCGACACATACATCTCGTATGCACTTACTCCCGGCGCCTATCTGATAAACAGCGGCTCGTATGAGAGGGCGATATCGCTTGCTGAGCAGTATATCGAGCTTACTGAAAAGTCCACTCCCCTCCATCTCCAGGCAATCTACCTCAAGGCCCTTGCTGAGCAGACGAAGGGAAACCACAGAGCCGCACTCAGGAGCTTCGTGAAGCTCAAGGAGAGCGCCTTCGGCTACTACAGAGACGAGTCATCACAGATGGGAACCGTGCTTGCAGGCATCGCATTCAACGCAGAGAAGCTGGGAAGGTACGAGCTTGCTGCGACTGCACTCGAGGAGCTTATTGCCAGGAATGCACCCTCGCCTTCGCTCGGAAGCAGGTTGGATGTGCTCATGAAGCTGAGAGAGCTCTACCTGCTTTCTGGCCACGGTGACCTGGCAAAGGAGATAGATGACGCAATCGAAAGGAACGAAAACAGCTGAACAATAGAGAGGTTTTTCTAGCAGGACAGCTGGTTTTGTTCTATAAATAGAATTGGTGCAAATGAAGGGGAGATTATCATGGGCTATACCACTATATTGAAGATCGCTGCTTTGATAGATATCTTCTTCATGATACTCTCACTGAAATCGAAGACCAGAAGGTCCTGCGCTCTTGCCGCCTGCGGCTTCTTTGCAGCCTTCGTTGCAGTCACCTACATAAGAAGCGCAACTCTCACAGATTACCTTCCAATGTCTATCATGGCCTCCCTGTACTTCATAGGCATCGATCTTCTGCTTGTCAGTCTCTGCGCCTATGTCATGTACTACACAGACCAGCAGACGATCTCGGGAAGCCATGTAGCAGATTCACTCCTGAAGCTCTATCTTGCGATCGACATAATGATATTGCTCTTCAACCCCTTCAAGGAGATTGCGATCTCGTACATCTACGACGAGAGAGGAATGTCGCACTGGAGGTATTCGCCAAAGCTTCTGTACGACCTGCACATCATCTACTCCTACATCCTCATCGCACTGATCCTCCTGATGCTCATAAGGAAGACGGTCAATGTCCCGAGGATATTCAGGATAAAGTTCCTTGCGATAATCTACGGAATCCTGATAATCGTGGCCATCAATGGCGTTTTCCTCCTCTTCCAGACCAGCGGCTTCTACGACGTCTCGATACTTCTCTACACCTTCGTCCTGGCATACATCTATCTCTTCGACTTCCACATCATCAAGAGAGCGACGAAGAACAGAGCGAGAGAGCTGATGCTGGAGAAGATGAGCAGTCCGATACTGCTCTTCGACAACGAGGAGAAACTTCTCGTATACAGCAACAGCGTCAAGGATATCATCGATCAGGATATAGACCAGAACCTGACGATGGAGAGCTTCATAAGAAAGGTGCACCTTGAAAACGAGCATTTCGACTTTGCAAGCGAGAGGTCCGTAATCCTCTACAGGACCGTGAATGGCGCAAGGAAGGTGTATCGCTGCGATTACAAGCCTCTCAGGGACGGCGCAGCGAAGAGCATCTTCGGATATCTGTTCGTCTTCACTGACAGCTCGCTCGATGTCGATCCACTGACCGAATTCTTCTCGAGGACCAGGTTCTACAAGTGGACTGCAGTCGAGAACGACAGAATCTATCTGCTTCCTGCGCTTGTCATCGCCTACGACATCAACGAGATGAGCCTGATAAACAGCCAGCACGGCCACGACCAGGGAGACCAGGCTCTGAGGACGCTTGCCAATGCTATCAGAGCAACGATGCCACCCGACAGCTACTTTGCAAGGCTGAACGATGCAATCCTCCTTTCGATCTCCCCAAGGGTGGACAGCTCCCATATCGACGAGTACATCGATACGATAAGGGACAGGGTCAAGAAGAGCTCGACACTTCCATTCAAATTCGACTTCGCATACGGCTCCTACCAGATTGGCAGTTCAGAGGAGAAGATAACAGCAGCTGTCGACACTGCCATCTCTGCACTCTATTTGAAGAAGATGATGGACAACCGCTCTCTGCACGCCTCCCTTCGCAACTTGCTTGTACAGATACAGCAGGAGTGCGACAGCTCGACAGATGGCCACATCGAGAGGATTCACAATCTGTGCATGAGGCTCGGCAGACGTCTCGGCTACTCGGAGAGGCAGCTTTCTGAGCTTGCACTTCTCTGCATCACTCTCGATATAGGCAAGCTGGGAATCCCACCTGAGATACTCAACAAGCCCGGAAAGCTTACCGACCAGGAGTGGGAGATCCTCAAGAGCCACACTGAAAAGGGCTACAGGATCGCAAAGGCCAGCAAGGAGCTCTCGATAATCGCAGACTGCATCCTGCACCACCATGAGAGGTGGGATGGAAAGGGCTATCCCGATGGACTCAAGGCGGAGGCGATCCCTCTGCTTTCCCGTGTCGTGGCAGTCATCGATGCCTACGATGCAATGATCAGCGACAGACCGTACAGGAAGAAGCTTCTTGTCAGCCAGGCACTCGAAGAGATAAGAAGGAATGCCGGAGTACAGTTCGATCCAACGATCGCAACAGAGTTCATCAAGATGATACAGGAGCAGACCGGAATCGCTCCAGATGGCAGCTCGAACGAGTTCATCAAGCCGATACTCACGCTCAGGGCGGATGAGGACAGCAGAGAGCTGGAGAACGAAAACCTCCACCTTCTGCACTTCTCCAGATACGTGCTCGATGAGAATGACCATATCCTCTCTGCAGATGAGAACTTCGAGATGATAACGGGCTACAGCAGAAGCGACATTGTGGAGATGAAGCTGTGCCAGCTCGATCTCATCCCTCCCGAGGACAGGGATCGGTACACTGCCCTTGCTGCCATGACCGTATCCAGCAATGGATATGCGTACATCGAGCACAGGCTACGCAGAAAGGACAATACGAACATCAACATCTTCTGCCTGGGAAGAAGGTTCTACGACTCTGCTGCCAGGAAGATGAGGAATGCCATCTTCATCACTGATATCTCGCAGTCGAAGACGATACAGAGACTTGTGGACAAGGGACTTGTCAGCATGAAGCGAAGTCTCACAGCGTACGAGAGTCTTGCAAGAAAGGATTCGCTTACAGGCATACTGAACAACAGCGCATTTGCAAACGATGCGCAGGAGAAGCTGTACGAGGAGGAGAAGGTACACATCCTTCTCATGATAGACCTGGACAACTTCAAGTCGTACAACGATGCATATGGACACCCTGCAGGAGACGAGCTGCTGAAGTCCTTCTCGATAAAGCTGCAGGAGACCATCGGAGATGTGGGAATCTACGGAAGGATGGGAGGCGACGAGTTCGCAGTCCTCATATCCGAAGAGAAGGATACGGATCTTTCTGTGATAGAGGAGCTCATTTCGAATGTGACGAATGTGCTCTGCGATAGCGCAAAGAGCTTCTCTCCCACACTCTCAGTCTCCATCGGAGCGAAGATAAACGAGAGTGGCAGCACCTCCTTCTCTGCCATCTACAGGGACGCAGATATCGCACTGTACGAGGCAAAGCAGAACGGAAAGGGGCACTACATACTGAAAAACTAGCTGAAATGCTTCCTTGCAAGGGACTCGGCTGCGGCCATTCCATCAAGGGCCGCGGATACGATTCCACCGGCATAACCTGCACCCTCTCCGACCGGATAGAGACCCTCGAGCTGCGTCATGTCCTCGTTTCTTGTTATCCTGACAGGAGAGCTTGTCCTCGTCTCAGGTGCGATGAGAACAGCCTCGTTCGTAAGGAACCTTCCTCTTGTCATGCGCGAGAAGTCCAGAAAGCCCTCCCTCAGGCGCGATGCTATTATAGAGGGAAGGAATTCGTCCATGCTTCCAGATACGACTCCCGGAGCGTATGAGACCTTTGGAAGAGTGGAGCTCTCCCTCTTCTCGACAAAGTCGACCATCCTCTGGCAGGGTGCCCTGTAGCCTGGAAGGAAGCAGCCTCTTTCTATCTCCTCAAGATATCTCATCATTCCAAGCGTATCCTGGTATGGAATATCCTCCCTCTTGAGCTGGACGACCATGCCGCTGTTGGCCCACCTGCCACCTCTTGACGAGGGGCTCATGCCATTGACGACAAGTGCACCCTCCTCTGTGCTTGCAGGCACGATGAAGCCGCCTGGGCACATGCAGAATGAGTAGACTCCGCGTTCTCTGACCTGTGTGACGAAGCGGTAGCTTGCTGCAGGAAGATAGAGTCCCCTGCCATCCCTGCTGTGGTACTGCATCTCATCTATAAGCTGCTGTGGATGCTCGAGTCTCACGCCTATCGCGACATCCTTGGCCTCGAGATGGAGACCATCATCGAGAAGGAAGCGGTAGACATCCCTGGCAGAGTGCCCTGTTGCAAGGATCACAGGGCCAAGGTATTCAGAGCCATCAGCGCAAACTGCACCGATGATGCTTTCTCCCTTTCTTATAAGAGATGTCACCCTGGTGCTGAAGTGCACCTCTCCTCCGTGCGCGATTATAGTGTTCCTCATGCTCTCGATAACGCGCGGAAGCTTGTCGGTACCGATATGTGGATGCGTATCGCAGAGTATATCCTGGATTGCGCCATGCTGGCAGAAGAGAGAGAGAACCTTCTCTACATTTCCTCTCTTCACTGAGCGTGTGTAGAGCTTTCCATCCGAAAAGGCACCGGCTCCACCCTCTCCGAAGGCGTAGTTGGATTCGCTGTCGAGTCTTCCCTCCCTGGAAAGCACTGCAGTATCTACTCGCCTTTCGTGCACGTTCCTTCCTCTCTCGAGGATTATAGGTCTTATGCCCTTTTCAAGGAGAGAAAGAGCTGCAAACAGGCCTGCAGGACCAGATCCAACTATGATCACAGGGCCTCTTTCGGCCTGGAGGAAGGCTGTCCTTTCGTATAGGACCTTCTCCTCCTCTCCAATGAAGACCCTGACTCTTCCCTGGACCTTCACATCCATGCGCCTTGCATCAATGCTTTTTCTGATGAATCTGACTCCATTGATATCCCTGATATCCATTCTGAGCTTTCTGGCCACATAGGCTCTGAGCTTATCAGCTATCGCGGCCTCCTCTGGTCTCAGCACTACATCCAGTTCCCTGATCATGAGAACAACTATATCAGCAAACGTTCTTGAGAGAGAAGATAGTAAATTGCTACAATCTCAGACTATGAATGTCCTTTCGATCGAGAACCTTTCAAAGACTGTAAATGACGAACCTCTCTTTTCAGAGGTCACACTCGGCCTCGAGAATTGTGAGAAGGTCGGCATCGTCGGAAAGAACGGTGCCGGAAAATCCACCTTTCTCAAGGTGATTTCAGGTGTGCTTGCGCCCGATGAGGGAAAGATAAGCCGTGCGCAGGATGCAGATATCGTCATGCTCGAGCAGACAGTCAGCTTTCCTGAGGGGGCGACAATAAGGGACTACTTCCACCTCGGACATGGAAAGCGGCTTGACCTTCTCAGAAGAAGCGAAGAAGCGCTTTCAAGTGGAAACGACAACGAATACCAGAAACTCCTTCCCCAGCTGACTGCACTTGACTGCTACGACCTCGAGAGGTCCTTCGAATCCCTGCTTACAGATATGGCACTGAAGCACCCTCTCGATAGAAGGATGGATACACTCTCTGGTGGAGAGCAGAAGAAGGTCGCAATAGCCCGAGTTCTTGCAGTAAAGCCCTCCATCATCCTTCTCGATGAGCCGACGAACCATCTGGATATAAGGACCATCGAGTACATAGAGAACTACATCGGATCCATCAGTGCTGCTGTCATCATAGTCACGCACGACCGCTACATCCTGAACTCTGTCTGCACGACAATCTGGGAGCTGGACAGAGGCCACTTCTTCCACCACCCCGGCTCCTATGAAAGCTACCTCGAACGCAGAGCAGAGAGGATAGATATGGAGCAGAAGGAGCAGGACAGGCTTGCAAGCATCCTGCGCAGGGAGCTCATATGGCTCGATCGTGGACCGCAGGCAAGAACCGGAAAGGACAAGAACAGAAAGGAGAGGATCGAGAACATGCTTGCAGCGCAGAGGAATGTGCAGGATATCAGGCAGGTACAGTTCTCGTCCCTCGAAAGACGACTTGGAAAGAAGATTCTGAACATAGAGGATGTGGGCTTCAGTTACGGTGACAGAAGCCTCTTTTCAGGTGTCACATACGACTTCAAGAAGGGAGACAGGATAGGCATCGTCGGAGACAATGGAACCGGCAAGTCCACACTGCTTGATATAATCACAGGGAATCTCGAGCCTACAAGCGGAAGAGTCGATGTCGGCATCAACACAGTCTTCGGCTACTACGACCAGCTTGGCAGGAACCTCGAGACGAAGATGACAGCACTCGAATACATCAACGAGATCGGCTCGAGGATACTCATGGGAGGCGGCGAGGTCTCCTCTTCCCGCTTCCTCGAGATCTTCGGCTTTCCAGTAGGCCGCCAGAGGACAGAGGTCTCCGTCTTCTCCGGTGGAGAGAAGAGACGACTCTATCTGCTTTCCAGAATTGCCAGGAATCCCAACTTCCTCGTACTTGACGAGCCCACTAACGACCTCGATATCAGTACGATGGAGAATCTTGAAGAGTACATCTCTTCATTCCCGGGCTGTGTCCTCATAGTATCCCACGACAGGGCCTTCCTGGACTGCACCTGCGATATGCTTCTCATCATCGAGGATGGCAAGGTGGAGCTTTATCCAGGTCACTACTCCAGCTGGAGAGAGGAAAGAGAGAGGAACAGGAGCAGTAGAAAGGAGGATTCGAAGGGAGCTCAGAAGAGCAGCTGGAAGCAGCCTCGCGAGAGAAAGGGCCTCTCTTTCAGGGAGCAGAAGGAGTTCGAGGCTCTCGAAGGCGAGATAGAGGCACTCGATGAGCTCATAGCCCGTCTTGAAGCAAGCTTCTCATCCAACGAGACTACAGCGGATGGAACGATACAGGAGCGAAGCCTCAGATACGAGAGTGCAAAGAGAGAGAAGGAGATGAAGGAGGAGCGCTGGCTTGTTCTGGCAGAGAGGGCCTGATTCTCTTTCATCCTATCAGGACATGAAAAAAGACCGTGAGCTTTTCAGGCCCACGGTCTTCTGTTTTCAGACAGGAACTCTTCAGTTCTTCTGCTGCTTCTTGAAGGTGGAAAGACCGACCTTTACAAGGACAATTGCAAGGACGAACATTGCAATTGCGAAGAAGAGCTGGAACCAGTTGCCCCAGTGGAATGCATTTGGAGCACCAGCTGCCATATTGCCGAGCTTTGTCTTGATTGTGAGAAGAAGCTGGCAGAGAGTAGCTGTGAGCATGAAGCACATTGGGATGTAGAACATCTTGTTGTTCTTGCCGACCTCACCGAGCCATGCAGCAACTGCCATGAGAGCGAGACCTGCGAGGAGCTGGTTTGCAGCGCCGAACAGAGCCCAGATTGCAGAGAGCTGGAGGAAACCGAGTGAAGAACCTACGATTACCATGAATGCAGTAGCGAAAAGTGGGTTTGCAAGGACCTTTCTGATTCCATCGGCATCCTTGTAGCTCTTCTCACCCTCCTTGAGGAAGAACTCAGAGAACATGAATCTCGAAAGTCTTGTTGCAGAGTCGAGGGATGTGAGAGCGAATACGGAGACTGCAAGAGTCAGGAGTGCTCTGATAGTGCTGTTGATGGAGGAACCCTCTGGGCCGAACATCAGAGCGATACCAGAACCGAATGCGGTAGCTGGTGAACCCTTGAATGCATACAGGCCAGCATCGTTGATGACGATGAACTGAGAGGATACACAACCAACTGCGATGAGGGAGATGACGCCGAGTGCGGACTCGATGAGCATGGAGCCGTAGCCGATTGCCTTTGCGTTCTTCTCGCTATCGAGCTGCTTGGAGGTAGTACCGGTCGAGATCAGTGAGTGGAAACCGGAACATGCACCACATGCGACTGTGATGAAGAGTGTCGGGAAGATGAAGCCGATACCAGTCCTGAGTCCAGTGAATGCAGGAAGTGCGAAGTGTGCAGAACCGGTAAATGCGGAAACGAGGATACCGATGACTGCAACTGCCATCATTGCATAGAGCAGGAAGGAAGAAAGGTAGTCTCTTGGCTGGAGCATGATCCATACAGGAATCAGGGAGGCTACAGCGATGTAGAGAGCGACGATGACGATCCAGGTGGTCCTGTTAAGACCAAGACCGACGTTGAGGCCGAATGCGATCAGAATTACGATTGCAACGATACCTGCGATTGTGGCAGGAAGTGTCTTGACGCCGAACTTGTTGGTGATGATACCGTAGATGACTGCGAGAACGATGAAGCCTACAGAGATCATTGCAGTTGTCTGGTTGCCGGTCGGGTTGGTAGTGATACCCATCTGGCCATCAGCTGGAGTGAGGAAGGTAGAAGCTACAACGTTGACGAAGGATGCGATAACGAGGATGAGAACGAGAATTGCGAAGATGATGAAGAGCTTCTTTGCAACTGGACCCATGGACTGGGCGATGATCTCACCAACGGACTTTCCTTCGTTCCTGATGGAAGCGAAGAGTGAACCGAAGTCCTGGAGACCGCCAAAGAAGATACCACCGATTACACACCAGAGGAATACTGGAACCCAACCGAAGACAGCTGCCTGAATAGGTCCGTTGATAGGACCGGCACCTGCGATGGATGAGAAGTGGTGTCCCATGAGAACTGCTGGCTTTGCAGCGACATAGTCGACACCATCTGGTGTTTCAAAAGCAGGGGTCGTCCTGTTCGGATCGATTCCCCACTGCTTCTCGAGCCATGAACCATAGAACTTGAATCAACAGACGAGACAGACAATTGCAGCAACAATTATAAGTAATGCTGTCATTTTACTTTTTCCTCCTTAAGGAATAGTCAACCTTTGAATGCTGGAAAGAGACCTGCCAGGTCACCACCCATCCTGTTGGTGATGATCCTGTCGTGCTCGAGATCCAGCAGCGCACACTTGAAGTGGCTCCAGCCCCAGAAGGAAAAGCGATAGGATCTGTAGTGCCTGCATCTCCTTACCAGCTTTTCCGTCTCTATTCCGGTCCTGTCGGCGATGACGATGAGTGTAATGTCGCTGTTGCGGTGTCCACTGGCCGGAACTACCCTGCCAAGCCCCTCACTCCACGCCTTCTCCTCTAGCATCTGGAAGACTTCTGGTGTGACCTCTGCCTCGCATGCGATGAAGACGAACTCGTTAGAGTCCTCCTCTGCAATCTTTGCGATCCTGGTCAGAAAGTACTTTTCATTGTGCGTCTGGAAGACAGCCTCAGCACAGAAAGGTGCACATACTCCTTCTGTCTTTACATTGTAGTAACGATTGTAGGATCCCAGCACCATCCTGAGGGCTTTCTCTCTCTCCATAGCGAGAGATTTTCCAACTAACTCAATGTTTTGTCAATAAAACGACCCATAGCAAGGAATAATTGTTCATAAAATCGAGGTACCAGAATGCAGAATCATGTTATCAGAAGAACAAATTCATCATTATTACGATTAATATCTATTTTCTCTGTGCAAAATCGAGAGAAAACATAGGAAAAAACCACCTTTTTCCTATTTATATATACAGAAATGGCGGCACATAGGCCGCCATTGAAAAAAATGCTTCGGTCAGCTCTCTGCAGAGATTCTCTCGACTCCGAGCTCGTCTGCAGTCGTGTTCATCTTCTCGAGGATCTCGTCGATGATATCGACCTCCTCCTGACTTTGCCTGAACTTGATATCCTCGATCTCGCCCGGCATGAAGATTCCCTTCGAGTTTTTTGCAAGCTTGACGCCCTTGTACTGCTGGATCCTGTGGTCCATTGCATCGAGGAACTCCTCCTTGTCCCTGAAATCCTCGATATTCCAGGCCATCATCAGCAGACCCGGGCCCTCCTTGTCGTCCTTGGCATCCCAGCCACAGCCGCCACCGAAGAGGATACCTGCAAGCACATCGACCATCACGGCTGTACCCCAGCCCTTGTAGCCTGCCATCGGAGTGACAGAGTAGAATCTGTCCATATCAGTCGTAGGTTGACCCTCATTGTCGAGTGCCCAGCCCTCTGGAATCGTCTTGACACCCTGCATCCTGAGATTGGATATCTTGCCGTTTGCTACAACTGACTGTGCCATATCGAGGACAGGAGAGACCTCGTTCCTTGCCGGAACAGCTATGGCGACAGGGTTGTTGCCTATCTCCTTCTCGGCACCGCCCCATGGGCACATTGTCGGGTCACCGGTCGCAACAGCGATTCCGATCATCCCCTCTCTGTTGGCCATCTGGGCGTAGTAGGCTGCAGCTCCGAAGTGATTGGCGTGCTTGATCGCAACAGCGCCGATACCGAACTGTTTGGCCTTCCTCATGGCCTCCTTCATTCCGTAGTAGCCGAGAATCTGTCCGGAGGAGCCCTCACCGTTCCATACGGCAATCGCACCTCTGTCCTTCTCTACCTTGTACTCCATATTGGCCTTCATGCGGCCCTTTCTTATCAGGTTGACATATCTTGATACACAGACGATACCGTGGGTGTGCACTCCCCTCTGGTCTGCCTGGACGAGCATATCCGCAAAGATGCGGGCCTCTTTCTCATTGACTCCGGCCTTCTCGAAGATCTCGACTACCTTTGCTGTAAGCTTCTGGACATTTAACTTGAGCATATTCCCTCCATTCAGAAAGAAGAATAGCAGAAAGACAGCGGGCTGTAAAATGTTCAAATTTGTCCTGGTGTGCCAGTTTTCAATAGTGGAAGATGTAGTAGTATGGGTATGCGACTATCTGAAGCGTCGACAGCTCTGTGGTCTGGAGGATCAGTGCATGCTTTACTAGAAAGAAGCCGAGTGTGATGACGACTATGCCGGCAGCATAGAGCGCGATCTGCTTTCTGAAGCAGATGAGCACCTCCTTGACGATCGGCATGAGCTCCTTGTCCGTAAGCTCTATGTGGAAGGCCGCAAGCAGCTTCTCGCCCTTTGCTATGTTCTTGTTGAGCTTCCTCAGCTCGACAAGTATCCCCTTTGAAAGCGACCTCTCCTTCATCACGCTTTCTGCATATGGAAGGACCATCCTGGCAGTTCTGACAAGACCAACGACGAAGAGGAGGAAGGAGGCTGTCATCAGGATGGCCGAGACCCAGGAGCTTGCAACCGGCCCAAAGATAGGTGAGATGACGAAGAGGATGGATAGAAGATAGAGAAGCAGGATCTCAAGTCCCCTTCTGTACCTGTTCTGGAAGCTTGTCATGATGAGCTTGCTCACGTGACCTGCAAGATAGCGATGAGCGTATTTTATCAGCGTCTGCCTCAGCTTCTTCTCCCTCTCGACAAGCTCCTCGTTCATCCTCTTGAGATTTCTGTAGAGATCCGCAAGCCGATTGTCCTCGAGGTAGGTCCCAGCCATATCTCCTGCGATCGCGCCCATCCTGGCACCGACAACTGCTCCACCTACTACTCCAAAGGTCTTCATCCCGACCTTCTTCAGTCCCGGAGGGAGGCTGTCTATCACCTCAAGTGCCTTCTCTGGATTCTTCTTTATCGCATCGACTGCTGTATGGAAGAACCTTGTAACGACAAATACATCGTCCACAAGGCCTGCACCTGGAATATGGTCCGGAATGACATCGAAGGGAGAGACGAGATAAAGAAGCGCGCCGATGGCTGCCTTCTTCGCACTTCTGGGTATGTCTGCAGATCTGGCCATCGCCTTCAGAAGCTGGATCTTCTCCCAGATCGGAGAAATCTTCCTGTCCTTCTCTAGCGTCTCCACCTTCTCGAACGCCTGCTCTATCTCCTCGCTTCCGGCCTCGTCGGCCATCCTCTCGGCAAGCTTCACGGCCTCTTCTGTCTTCTTCTCATCGAACTCCATGACGAAAGTATAGCAAGGATTGGCAGGAACGACAAATTCCCGCGGAAAATATGCGAATTTGCGTTAACCTTCTATCCATAATGGAATTGCAATGTGAACGAAATTTCGGTAACCAGAATATTTTTTTCTTTTTTCTCCAGAGCTATTGACAACAGCATTCGATATTCCTATATTGTGACCGAAAATTCGGTTACATTTATGAAAAGAAACACAAGAAATGAAATCATCGAATCCGCTATCTCCCTGATGGCCGAGAACCCTCTGGACAGACCGAGTCTTGCAGATATCGTTGCTGAAGTGGGAATCTCAAAGGCCGCTGTCTACAGGCATTTCAAGAGCAAGCAGGACCTGGATGATGAGATCGAGAGGATACTGAAAAGCGAGGTGCAGCACATCATCGATGTTGCCGAGGCCAATCCCGACGATCTTGCTCCGATAATGAAGGCGATGACCCAGCTTATCGGCAGCAATACGAATCACATGCGAGTTCTCTTCATGTCCATCCTGAGGAATGCCTTCTACAGATCCAGGCTCAACCAGCTATTCTCAGGCAAGGGCTACAAGGAGGATACGACCTCGACCATCTTCTTTGCCACCCTCTTCGGGACACACGTCGACAATCTTGTGAACCAGAAGAAGGAGATACGCGAGAGCGATATCGACAAGATGGTCACTCATATCCTGACCTGCCTCGACAACGGGGTCCTCGACATGCCGACTGTATCCAAGGCACGCCTCAGGCACATCTACAGAGAGTGCATTCCAGCGAGGGAGGATATCAAGGATGACAAGTACCTCATTGCCCTGAGCAACATCCTCGTGAAGTACGGGACCTCATCCATCACCATAAAGAACATCGCTTCGGAGCTCGGACAGGCAGAGAGCACGCTCTACTCCAAGTTCACTACGAAGGAGGAGATGCTTGCATACACAGCAAAGAAGGAGATGAAGAATCTCATCATTCCGCTCATCGCAACTCTTGAAAGGTACGAGAAGGATGAGGAGAAGATATTCGCAATGTATGCATATATCGTGAACTATATCTCACTCTCCCCAGAGCTTACGGGCGTCGTGCTGCTGCTCTCCCTCGACCAGAGTCATGGAAACAGGCACAGAGTAAGGCACGAGGCGATATTCTCCGAGTTCATCGAGAATATCCCGATCAAGGGAATCTATCTCAAGCACGACTCCGATATTGCCCATCTGAAGTTCTGGTGCTTCGGCTGTGCAGTCGTTCTGAGCTTCATGATGAAGAACTTCGCACTGAAGGACAGAGAGGACAATGTCATCGCACTCAACAGCTATCTAAGAAACGGAATACATATCGACGACAAGGAGAACATATGAAAGCAAACAAGATCCTGGCATTGCTGCTCCTTCTCATCCTTGTGCTCACGGCACTCCCCGCAAGGGAGCTGAGCATAGAGGATGCACTGGATCTGGCAATGTCATCAAGTCTCCAGATGCAGAATGCAAGGCTGGAACTGGACTCTCTCAAGAGACAGAGCGAAGATGCGTGGGGAACCTTCCTACCATCCATGACTGCAACTGGAACTCTGGGACACAACAATAGATACAACTCGAAGATGGCCAATCAGAATCCTGGCCCCTTTGCCCTGGTCAGCTTCGAATTCTCATTCAGCTTCAACATGGCAATGGTGACAGGCATCCAGGCTACCAGGCAGAGCTACCAGAATGGCCTTCTGTCCTATGAGGAGGCCAGGGCCAAGCTCAGGGTCAACATCGAGAAGCTGTACTACGCCATCGTTCTCCAGGAGGAGTCTCTCAGGATAAAGAGGGATACACTCCAGGTGCAGAAGGAGAGGATGGAGCAGGCACAGACCGACTACGACAACGGCTATGTACCGGAGCTGTATGTCCTCCAGACCCAGGTCTCATATCAGAATTCAATGCCCGAAATCGAGCAGGCCGAGCTTTCGCTTGCCCAGAACAAGAGATCCTTTGCCTTCCTGATCGGACTGGACATCAACGAGAAGATCGACCTCACTGACAGGATCGACCAGAAGATGGTAACCCTGAACGAAGAGGAACTCCTCTCATCTCTCGCAATGAGATACGACCTCGGTGCGATCACCAATGCAGGAAAGCTCCTGGACCTGCAGAAGAAGGCACTGCAGCAGCAGACCTACCTGCCCTCCTTCGTACTCTCCGCCTCCCACAAGCCATATCTTAACAAGATCGAGGGTGACAACTGGGTGACGCTCGACAACTGGATCGACCAGGGCTCTGTCACACTGACAGTCGCCTACAACCTCACAAATCTCCTTCCTACCTCCTCCAACCAGCAGAACATCAAGAAGATAAGAGAGAGCAGGAAGCAGCTCGATATCCAGTATGCAATGGCCGAAGAGAGTGCAAGAATGGAGGTTCTGACCCTCATCGACAAGATCAGGACAAACAGGGAGCAGATCGAGAACTTCGAGAGGACCGTCTCTCTTGCAGAAAGCAGCTACGAGATGACGAAGAAGTCCTACGAGAACGGCACAAGCGACTATCTCGACCTGAAGGACGCAGAGAACTCCCTCAACCAGGCAAGACTTGGAAAGCTTTCCAGTGAGTACGACTACCTCACTGCCCTCATCGATCTCGAATACGCAACACAGCAGACAATCCGCTAAAGGAAGAATAGATATGAAGAAAAGAAATGCAGTAATCATTGCAGCAGCACTCATCGCCTGCAGCACATTCACATCCTGCACCAGGATCCAGACGCTTCTGAACAAGGAAAAGCAGGAGGTAGTTCAGGAGGAGGTCGTCATCTCGACCCCAGTCGGCATCTCCACTGTCGAGAAGGGCTCCATCACAGAGTTCCACAAGTTCGGTGGCACAGTGACGGCCAGGGATTCGGTCACCATTCTTCCCGATGCAGCCGGAAAGCTTGTGAACCTTCTCGTCCAGGAGGGTGACAAGGTCAGCAAGGATCAGATCATCGCAGAAGTCGATCCATCCAGAGCCGGCCAGAACTACAAGCTTTCTCCTGTGAAGTCAACTCTCGAGGGAACCGTCACATCAGTTCCTGTCGCATACGGTGCAACTGTCAGCCCAGCTTCCCCTGTCGCTGTTGTCCAGACCCTGGACGACCTTGAGATATCCTTCTCGGTAATCGAGAAGTACGTCACACTGGTCGACGAGGGAAAGAAGGCAATCGTCACCTTCGATGCCTTCCCAGGTGAGGAATTTGCTGCAACGATCACCTTCGTAAGCCCTACTCTCGATACAGCCACAAGGTCAAGGTCCATCAAGGCAAAGCTCGACAATCCGGATGAGAGAGTCATCGCAGGCATGTATGCCCGTCTCAATGTAATCACAACAGAGAAGAACGATGTAATCGTAATTCCATACAGCGCCGTTTCGGTCACCAACTCGGGCTCTTCCGTATTCGTCCTGGATGGCGACAAGGCAAGAAAGGTCGATGTCGAGATCGGCATCAGACAGGGTAATGAGGCCGAGATCCTCTCTGGCCTTCAGGCAGGAGACCAGCTGGTCACAAGGGGTCAGACCCTTCTTACAGATGGTGCCAGCGTAAGAGTAATCAACTACTGATTCAGGAGATAAGATGTCAATTTCAAGAACAAGTGTACGCAAACCAGTTACCGTACTTATCATCTTCATTCTCCTTGTACTGCTTGGATTCATCAGTGCACAGAAGCTTGCAATCGAGCTCATCCCAGACCTGGACATTCCATATGTCCTCGTCATCACGACCTATCCGAATGCAAGCCCTGAAGAGGTCGAAGACAAGGTAACAAAGACCCTGGAAAGCGCCCTATCATCCGTATCGGGTATAAAGAGTCTCTCCTCAACCTCCAGTGAAGGCCGCTCGATTGTCATCATGGAGTTCGAGGTCGGAACCAATCTCGACGATGTATCGAATACAGCCAGGGACAGAATCGATATGATCAGGGACTACCTGCCGGAGGACTCCGACAGCCCTATACTGATGAAGATGGACCCATCGATGATGCCTATCATGGTCCTCACCGTCAACTCTGCAAGCAGATCCGCCGATGAGATCAAGGACATCGTCGACGATATCCTCGCTCCAAGGATCGAGCAGCTCGACGGCGTTGCCTCCACAACGACTATCGGTGGTAGAGAGAGAGCAATCAAGGTCGAGATTCCAAAGGACAGGCTCGAGGCCTATGGCCTGACCTTCTCCACTGTCGGCCAGATGATCGCTGCCCAGAACATCAACACCTCTGTCGGCAACATCACCGAGAACAACATCGAGTATTCGATCCAGGCCGATGGCCTTTTCACAAGCGTCGAGGAGATCGGCGATACTGTAATCAGCTACAAGGCCGGCTCTGATGGCCAGATCCACCAGATCAAGCTCAGCGAGATCGCAAACGTCTACGATGGATTCAAAGATGCCGACTCCTACACCTACTCCTTCGGTTCGGAGTGTGTCGCAGTCTCCATCTCCAAGCAGTCCGGAAAGAACACAGTAAAGACCGCCAACTCCATCCTCTCGAAGCTGGAGGAGTTCGAGAAGGCACTTCCTGCCGACTGCAACATCCAGCTCGTCTACAACTCTGCAGAGGATATCGAGAATGCGATCAACAACGTCGCCTCCTCGGCAGTCACAGGTGCTGCATTCGCAATCCTGGTACTGCTCTTCTTCCTCAGGGCCATCAAGTCGACACTCATCATCGGCCTGACGATCCCTATCTCGATCATCATCACACTGCTGCTGATGTACTACTCCGGCTTCTCGCTCAACATGATGACCCTTTCCGGTCTTGCGCTGGGTGTAGGTATGCTGGTAGATAATGCAGTCGTTGTACTTGAGAACATCTTCTCATATCAGGAGAGAGGTACAAGACCTACAGTTGCAGCAATCCTCGGCTCGGAAGAGATGAGCATGGCAATCACATCCTCCACTCTGACCACAATCTGCGTATTCCTTCCTCTTGTAATGTATCAGAAGCAGCTCGGAATGCTCGGACAGGTATTCAACCAGCTTGCGCTTACTATCGTATTCGCACTCGTTTCGTCCCTTATCGTTGCAATCACGCTCGTACCTGTACTTGCCAGCAAGTACCTGGTAACGAAGAACCTCAAGACGAGGAACAAGAAGCCATTCTTCAGGATCACTGAAAAGTTCTTTGCAGGTCTGGATAATGGATATGCGGCAGCTGTAAGATGGGTACTCCATCACAAGACGATCTTCGTACTGTTCATCCTGGTGCTCTTTGTCTTATCGATAAAGATCGCGACCCTCATAGGCTTTACATACATGCCGGATCAGGAGTCTACCTCGATGAGCGTGAATGTCGAGCTTGCAACCGGTACCGATGTCGAGACCACCAGAGAAGTCGTCAACAGGATCGACAAGGCTTTGCTCAGCGAGCTCAAGGGAATAAAGACCAATGCGGCCATGATCGGATCCTCGATGTACATGATGAGCTCGGGCGGTTCGAACTCCGGTACTCTGATGTACATGTTCTACCCTGCTTCAGAGCGTGAGGAGGGCTGGGATACCGGCACTACTGCAGAGGAGAAGCTCAACAAGCTCAAGGACAACTTCCCAGAGGCGAAGATCACAGTCTCCGACTCCTCGCAGACCTCCTCGATGGGCGGCTCTTCGGGAATCGAGGTCAAGGTCTCCTCGACCGACCTTGCAGCTGTAAGAGAGGTAGCAGACCAGATCAAGACACTCCTCGAAGAGAAGGGTTCACATCTGGTCCAGGATGTAGAGTCCGACATGAAGGACGGTACACCTCAGCTTACAATCAAGTACGACAGAGAGAAGATGTACTCTCTCGGCATCAACATCGCAACTGCCAACGCAGAGGTAAAGGCCAACATCGGCGGCACCACCTTCGCCCGCTACAGAGAGCAGGGTGAGGATGTCGATGTAGTGCTCTCGCTGCCGGATCAGGACAAGCAGACACAGCTCGATCTCGAGGACATCAAGGTCACAAGCTCCTTCGGAAACCAGGTGCCACTCTCGGCCTTCGCAACGATCATCGAGACAAGGGCTCCGCTTTCAATCTCCAGAGAGAACCAGAGCCGTGTCATTTCGATCACAGCCTCCTCTGTCGGTTCGATGGCACTTTCGGATACACAGAAGGCAGTTGCAAGGCTGATCGACGAGAACATCCCACCACGTGACGATGTGATCATCGACTACTCCGGAGACTACGAGAGCATGATGGATGCCATCCAGACCTTCGCCGAGATCATCATGGTCGCAATCCTGATGGTATTTGCAGTCATGGCAGCACAGTTCGAGAGCTTCCTCAAGCCATTCATCGTTCTCTTCTCCATGCCGCTTGCCATCATCGGTATCGTAGGCATCTACGTTGCCACAGGACTCCCATTCAACGTCATCACTGCCGTTGGCTGTCTGATTCTCGTCGGTATCGTAGTAAACAACGGTATCGTACTTGTCGACTACATCGGCCTGATGCAGAAGAGAGGTCTCAATCTGGAGGAGGCGTGCGTCGAGGCAGCCCGCTCAAGACTCCGTCCTATCCTGATGACCACTCTCACCACCGTTCTTGCACTTGTACCAATGGGCTTCTTCCCTGGTGAAGGTGCTGAGTTCAGTGTACCTATCGGTCAGACCGTACTCGGCGGTCTTACATTCTCGACTCTGATGACCCTCTTCATGATGCCTACCCTCTACTACATCTTCAACAGAGGAAAGGAGAAGAGATCCATCAAGAGAAAGCAGAAGGAGCTCGAACAGGCACTCAAGGAGGACAGAGAATATGCAGAAGCTTGAAATCATAATGTCCGCTGCAATCGACAACGACTTCATGCACCGCTGTGAGGTCAGGAACATTGCAAGATTCTATACCAAGATCGACAACGTGCTTGGCAAAGGCAATCAGAACCCAAAGCTGGGCAATGAGGTATGGCCACAGTTCAACGTCCACTACACCATCGTTGTAAGGGACGAGGAAGTAGACCAGATAAGGATGGTCATCAACTCCCTCAGAAGGGACTTCCCGGATGATGGCGTTGCCTGCTTCATAACCCCCTGCGAGGAGATATGATATCGATGGAGTACTCCAGGCTGCCCTGGAGTGCTCCGCATTTGATGGACAAGAGAACAGATAGAATCTATATTCAGGGATAGATATGGGCGACATCACGATCTTCAAGAGACATGAACTCAAGTACCTCCTTTCCGATCGGCAGAGGGAGGGCTTTGAGCGCGACATCCAGAAGGAGATGATTCCCGATAGCCATGGAGAGAGTACTGTCTGCAATGTCTACTACGATACAGATGACTTCAGGATCATCCGCCACTCGCTCGAGAAGCCGGTCTACAAGGAGAAGCTCAGACTCAGAAGCTACGGCAAGGTGGATGAGAACAGGAATGTCTTCCTGGAGCTCAAGAAGAAGTATATGGGCATCGTCTACAAGAGGCGCATCCATATAAGGGAAAGGGATGCTTTCGACTTCCTTTCAGGTAGGATCGACAATCCCAACCACTCACAGATCGGAAGGGAGATAGACTACTTCATCTCCTCCTACCCCGGTCTGGAGGCGAAGGTATACCTCTGCTATGACCGTTCGGCCTACTTCTCAAGTACGGACAATAGCCTGAGGATCACCTTCGACAGGAACATAAGATACAGGACAGACGAGCTGAGACTCTCGTTTGAACCTGCAGGAAAGAGAATAATTTCTCCAGAGGAGTCCCTTCTGGAGATAAAATGTGCAGATTCCATGCCGCTGTGGCTTGTGAAGCTGCTGGAGAAGTACGATATAAAGAAGGTATCCTTCTCCAAATATGGAACAGCATACACACAGATGCTGACAGAAAGACTAAACGAACATAGGGGAATCTTCAGATAATGGATATTCTATTTACAGGACTCTACGAGAACTCGGCAGGTCTAATGACTCTCTCTTCATTCATCATATGCCTTCTTTCGGCACTGCTGATGGGACTTTTCGTTACGCTGGTCTTCAGATACAGGACAAACTGCTCGAGATCCTTCCTGGAGTCCCTTGCACTTCTGCCTGGAATCATCTGCCTGATAATAATGATGGCAAGTGGAAGCCTCGGAGTCGGCGTTGCGATCGCAGGCTGCTTCTCTCTTATCCGCTTCAGGTCCAACCCGGGAACCTCGAAGGAGATCACAGCTGTGCTCTTTGCCTCTGCAATCGGAATCGCCTGCGGTATGGGATATCCGGTCTTCGGCCTCATATTCACTCTTGTGATCAGCGCCTTCTACCTCGCCTATCAGAGGTTCGGCTATGGAATTGCAAGGGACTACAACCTAAGGAAGACGCTCAGGATAACTGTTCCAGAGGATCTCGAATACTCCTCGATGTTCAATGAAGTCTTCGACAGGTACACGTCCGAGGCCGAGCTTGTCAGAGTAAAGACGAGCAATATGGGCTCGCTCAACCGCCTGACCTACAATATCACGCTCAAAAGTGGCGTAGATACGAAGAAGCTGCTTGACGAACTCAGGATAATGAATGGAAACCTTGAGATCTCGATCGCTGTCCAGGAGACCGAAACACACGAATTCTAGAATATGAAAAGACTGCTACTCACCTTCGCTCTGCTTCTTGTTCCACTATTCCTTGTCTTTGCAGCACGGCTGGATATCCACTGCTTCAATGCAGGTTCTGCCGACTGCTTCCTGATAAGCCAGGATGGACACCGTGTCATGATAGACACCGGGCTGAAGAAGAGTGGCAAGGATATTGCAGCATACCTTGAAGAGAACGGCATAGAGCACATCGACCTTCTGATCATAACCCACTTCGACAAGGACCATATCGGAGGCTGTCCCAGGATACTGGAGGTCTGCGATATCGATACTGTGATACAGAGCAACTGCCCAAAGGAATCAGAGGCCTACGCCGCCTACACCAGGGCACTTGAGGAGCATGGCATTACTCCGATAACACTTCATCAGGACCTGCATCTGGTCCTTGGCGCGATGCTTCTCTTCCTGGATGCGCCGAATTTGGCAGAGTATCCTGTGGACCCATCGAACAACTCTTCGATAATCACTTCGATATTCCTGGACGACTCATCGCTCATCTTCATGGGAGATGCAGAGACCCTGAGGCTTCAGGAGTTCTACAGGTCGAACAGTAGAAGCTACGAGTTCGTGAAGATACCGCACCATGGCAGATACGATGTGGCCCTTCCAGGTGTCATCGAACAGATTGCACCGAAGTTTGCTGTGATAACATCCAGCACGAAGGAGATGGAAGACAGATCCGTTCTGGATATGCTTTCAGAGAAGAACGTAGAAACATTTTTGACCAGAGAGGGGGCAATAGATATCTCATTGGTGGACAATGAGTACACTATTACGCAGAAATGAAAAGAACAATAGCACTGCTTTTACTGCTGATGCTCTCAGCAGCTCTTCTGTTTGCTCAGGAGATAACCGAAATCAGGGTCACAGGACTCAGGAAGACCGACAGGAGCTTCATCACGGACAGGCTTTCTGCATACATCGGAAGGGATGAGAAGAATGTCGATGTAAATGGCATAGAGACAGCCTTGAGAAGCTCGAATCTCTTTACCAATATAAAAATAGAGGTAGTCGATGGAATCATAGATATCCATCTCGAGGAGAAGCTCTCATTCATCCCACTGCCATTCGTATCCTTCTCATCCTCATCGCTCTACGGTGGGCTGATGCTTCTGAACATGAACGCATTCGGCAAGGGTGGAACACTCGTGGCAGGAGGCTTCTTTTCGGAAAGCAGCGCCTCTGTGATGAGCATGTATGCAATTCCGGGAAAGAGCCTTAAAAAGCCGGGCTACTCGCTTGCAAGCTCCTTCTCCATTGCAGAAAGCCGCTTCGAGAGTCTCGATGAGTTGGAGTACTACTCTATCGATAACACAAGGTTCTCGCTCTCGCTCTCGCTGAACTTTCCACTGAAGAAGGGATTCTATACTTCGATCGGCTCCGGCTACAGGCAGTTCTTTTCCGATGACAGGGACCTTGGAATGGGAGATATCCAGCTCGACATCGGATACCAGAAGCCCTCCTTCGATGGCTATTTCCTCTCCTCCAACTCGATAAAGGCCTCATCCTCGCTTGGGCTTGATACCGAGGGAGAGTTCTCGTGCAGCTTCGCCCTATCGATGAGCCTCATGCACTCCATCGTCCCAGGCCTGAGGGTCATGGGCACACTCTCGGCAGAGTATACGGACAACAGGGACCTTCTGCTTGCTCCTGCAGCGCTTCGCTCCTCGATTCTTCCAAGTGGCGTTGTGACGGACAGATTCATCGAATCAGGAGCCACAATCGAGAAGGCTCTCAGGAAGGACAGAACAAAGACGATAAGCAGCTATGTGCTCTATGATGCAGTATACCTCAGGGACAACTATGATGACAGGCTTCACTTCCAGCAGGGTATCGGACTTGGCATGAGACTCTACCTTGAGAAGGTCGCCTTCCCTGCACTCGCGCTTGGCCTTGTCTACAACATCACAGAAGACAGGATGGAGGTCTCCGGATCTCTGGGAATCAGCTACTGATTCCTCTTGACGATAACATACTTTTCCAGGTCTGTTCTGCTGAAGTAGATTACCATCAGAGTAGAACAGACTATCCAGCCTGCAGGGTAGCCCAGAGCTACAGGCAGAAGCACATCAGGAAGCACTCTGGTAATTATGAAGAGGTAGCTCTGACGGAAGATTATGAAGCCGAATATCATTATCATGACAGGAATCCTGGTATTTCCAGCCCCTGCCAGCGCGCTTGAAAGGATGTTCTGGATCGGGATTATCAGGAAGAACGGGAGTATGTGCCTGAGATAGTACATTCCATAGAAGATGACATCCGGGTCGCGGTTGAAGAGCGATATGATTCCTCTGCAGTAGATCCAGGTAGGAGTTCCAAGAACTATTTCGACAACAAAGCAGAGGATCAGGGCGGCCCTTATGCCCCGCTTTGCCCTATCCACCTTTCCAGCTCCGAGATTCTGTCCCACGAAGGTCGTAGTGGAAAGCGAGATGCTCTGCATCGGCAGAATGCACAGCTTGTCTATCTTCTGATAGCAGGACCAGCCAGCCATCGAAGCGGAACCGAAGTAGTTGATGTAGCTCTGGATGAAGATGTTGGAGAAGGCCGTTATCATCATCTGGAGCGCACTTGGAAGACCGATACGGAAGATATGCGAGAGAATCTCCATATCGATTCCTATCCTCTTCCACTGTATCCTGTACATCTCCTTCTCGAGTGTCAGCACGACGAGTACAAGGAGCGCAGAGACTCCCTGCGAAATTATCGTCGCATAGGCAACGCCCTTCACTCCAAGAGAGAAGACTGCAACGAAGACGATATCGAGGAATATGTTCATCAGTGCAGAGAGAACAAGAAAGTACAGAGGTCTCCTCGAATCCCCTACAGCTCTGAGAATTCCAGAACCCATATTGTAGAAAAGAAGTCCAGCAAGTCCATAGAAGTATATGGAAAGATAGTCATAGGCCTCATTCCAGACATCGTCAGGTGTTCCAAGAAACTGCAGGAATAACGGCAGAAGGAAGTACGATGCGATACTGAGCAGGATGCTGAGAATTGCTGTAAGACAGATTGTAGTACCGACTGCCCTGCTGACCTGCCCTTCATCCTTCGCTCCATAGAACTGGCTGATCACAACACCAGCACCTGTACTCAATCCCATGAAGAATCCGATGAATGTGTTGATTATGGGATCGACGGAACCGACAGCTGCAAGCGCTTCCTTTCCTACGAAGTTGCCGACTATTATGGAGTCTGCTGTATTGTAGAGCTGCTGGAAGAGGTTTCCGAGCATGAGAGGAAGAGCAAAGAGCACAATGCTCTTCCACTCTACTCCTTCTGTCATCTGCCTTCTCTTCGACTCATGCAACACCATATTACTGACAATCTATTCCTTTTGCGATTTTTCATCAAACAAAAACAGCTGTGAGCAAAAGATTACGACTTTTTTTCTCTGAACGTAGAATAACTGCTACCGAAGCATCCTTTCGCTTCATCGGATCAAAGAAGGCCCAATTGGAAGGAATCAAGGTTCTTCAGGTCCATATTGGCTCTGTTATACTATCGTTCTCTTGCTGCAATTGCATCTTGAAAGATATTCTCAGGAAAATTGCAGAGCATAATACAATGCAATGTCTGAAGACAGGATTCCGAATCTACCAATTATAGTGAAAGCATAGAGAACTGAATCCATCAGGAAGAGGCTGTGCAGGACAATGCAGTTCTGAAACTAAAACATATCACATAAAGGCCGCACTTAGGATATGAGCATGAACATATAAAGGCATACGTCCATGGTGCAAGAAAAAGAGGTGCTTGCAGGAACGTTAGGTGGTCCCAATAATGAAATCACCCCAGTACAAGCAACCTCCAACTATGTTCTACAGCACAGTGTTGAGGAAATAAATGTCTGATACATGAAGTCCTATCAAATAATTCTGGAGAGGACCCGAAAGCTCTTTTCATGCGCTCGGGAACATTGACACAATTGATACTTTCTAGATTGAAAGAACCAAAAACAGCAACATAACGGACTATCAGACTATGAATAATCATATCTCCAGGAAAACAATTCTCTATACTATATGTTCTTATCAAAAACAGAGGTCTACCCTCTCAAACCGGCACCGACAATACTGACAAGAAATCCGGAGGTAGACCTCTGCACATTGTTCTATTTGATATCCTATCTGTCAGCGAAGATCATACATCGAAGGTTGTACCAAAAGAATTCAAATCGATGCAAGCGACACCCTATATTGTAGATAGGACATTTGATATATGGATAGCACCTGCTGTGTCCACGGCAGTAACTGCAAGCAGTGTACCGTCACAGTTCAGGTGCTAAAAAAAACAACTATAGGTCATCATGCAAGTCAAGGAAACACATAATTGTTCATAAGGATTGAGAATTAGGAGAGTACTATCAAAACACTCATTCGCAATTTGGAAATATCAATAGTCAAAACAACAGGAGGAGGCCGCAATGATACGACTTCCTCCCTGAAATCTTTCGAGATGACCTATCAGTCAGCCTGGAGAGCTGTAACTGCAACTGTTGCAACGATGTCGTCTACATTGCAGCCTCTGGAAAGGTCATTGAGCGGTCTTGCAAAGCCCTGGCAGATAGGTCCGATTGCCATCCAGCCACCCATTCTCTGGCAGATCTTGTAGCCGATGTTGCCAGCATTGATGTTCGGGAAGATGAATGTGTTTGCATGACCTGCAACCTTTGAGCCTGGAGCCTTAAGTTCGCCAACTTCAGGAGCTACAGCTGCATCGAACTGGAACTCTCCATCGAGAGCGAGCTCTGGAGCTGCTGCCTGTGCAAGCTTTACTGCCTGCTGCACCTTGGGAACAGTCTGGAAGAACTTGTCGTCGTTTCCTGAACCCTTTGTGGAGAAGCTGAGCATTGCAACTCTTGGCTCGATGCCAGCGATCTTCCTTGCAGTACCTGCACTTGCAACTGCGATATCGGCAAGCTGCTCTGCAGTTGGCTCGATGTTGATTGCACAGTCGCCCATTACGCATACGCCCTCTGGAACGTACTTGTTTCCCCCCTCTGGAGCTACCATGATGAAGGATGAGGAGACTGTCTTGATGCCAGGAGCGGTCTTGATGACCTGGAGACCTGGGCGAAGTGTATTTGCTGTGGAGTGGCAGGCACCGGATACGAAACCATCTGCATCGCCGGCCTTGAGGATAAGGGCACCGTACATTGTCCTGTCCTTCAGGATGTATGCCTTTGCAGCTGCAACGTCTGCATACTCTGGAGCACCGGTCTTCTTGTTCACCTTGCCTTCACGTGCCTTGAAGAGTATCTCGGCATATCTGTCGGCGTTCTCATCGGTCATTGGATCGACAAGCTTGACACCGGAAAGGTCTACATCCGGGCAGGCTGCCTTTGCCTCGGCCTCTGTTCCGATAAGGATGATCTTTGCGATCCCCTTCTTCACGATGATTGAAGCTGCTTCGACGACTCTCTTGTCCTCGCCTTCGCAGAGAACGATGGTCTTGCCTGCTGCAGCGGCCTTCTTCTCAAGTTCCTTCACGAAATCCATAATCATAACCTCTCTATCTTGAATTCGATTTATTCTCTACCTAGGACTCTATCACTTTTTTCCCTTTACATCCACGAATAATGAACGAAGGCTCTGCAACAAATTCTTTTATTATGATTGATTGCCAGAGAAGAGAAGCTTTTCCTGGATAGGCAATCAGCTATCGAGGAACCCGATACAACTATCGGGCCTCAGCCTCTCTGTCATTGGAAACTCGAAGATGAGATTCCAGTCTGCTTCAAGGCTTCCAGCAGTCCCGGCGCTTATAGGGCACGCTCGATGAGCAGTGATCCTTCCTGCTTTGCATTTGCAACTGGCACATATGATCTCTTTTCTTCTGAGAGGACATCAAAAAGAAGTATGTCTGTCCTAGAACATAAAAGATTTGACAAAATCTGACAAAAGTATATATCGTAATATTACTTTCTATTGTTAGGAGGGAAGATGCTTCTGGGATACGGTGCCAGGAACTGCTGGTGCTTTAAAGAATGGCTTGATATTGATCTGCGTCTTAATGGATATGTACCGAATGATGTTTCACAAGGGCGGGATTATTCTACAGTATTGGGTTTTGAAGGTGCGAATGCATCTGGCAAGACAAATGCGCTTAAGGTATTTTGCTTCATAAGGGATTTCGTCTGTAACAGTTTCAGCTATTCTGTGGATGAGAAAATACCATTTGATACCTTTTTTATGAATAATGAAGAATCCGAATTCTATGTAGAATTCAGGACCAGCTCAAACGTCGAATATAGGTATGAAGCCTCATTGCTGACCTCAAAAGTAGTAAGTGAAGTTATCTCCTTGATCAAGGATAACAGTGCAGAAATCGTTCTTGAAAGAGAGAATAACGAAGTAATTGTGAATAATATTTATGATCCTGGAACAAAAGTTATTCTTAAAGACAATGCCTCGATAATCAGTACGTTATATCAATATGGAATGAACGAAATAAAAGACATTTATACGTTCTTTCGAAATGTTCTATCAAACGTATCCTATAGTGGATTCAACTATAGTGTCGACTCCCAGCTTGAATATGTTTCAATAAGATATAGAAATGACTTGCAAGCATTGAAGTTTTCCAAAGAGCTGATCAAAAGATTCGATACTGGTATAGATGATATAAAGATCAGAAAAATTGAATATAAGGATAATAATAAAACGACATACTACCCAATGTTCCTGCATTCAAACGATGAAAAGAAGATTGCTCTGGGATTTGGCTTTGAGTCCTCTGGAACCAAAGCATTGTATTCATATTTGATCGACTACTATTATACGCTCGAAAACGGTGGAATACTTGTGCTGGACGAGTTCGATATCAACATCCATAAAGATATTCTGCCTTTACTGTTGGAATTGTTCACAAATACTGAGAAAAACAAGAAGGGTGCTCAACTGCTGTTTACCAGTCTGAATCCGACCGTCATGGATGTGCTTGGTCGTTATAGGACATATCTATTTGAAAAGGTGGACGGGGAAAGCTATGCATATAGATTGGATGAGCCAAAAACGAACATACTGCGTAATGATCGGTCGATATCCGTGCCCTATGGCAAGCATCTAATCGGAGGATACCCTAGAATTGAAACACAGTAATTCAAGAAAAGATGCAAGAATAAAGAACTTTCCTCAAGATAGCGTTCAAACAATGATCAGGAATATTGAAGGCCTTCTTTCCTTCAATTTCAAGTTTCTTGATCAAACTCAAGGGCAGAGGTTATCAGAGTTGAGCTCGGAGCAGGTGGACAGGTTTGTAGACAAACTAAAGTGGTACTCAACGGAAACAGCAATGCATTGGAAATCTACACGAATTGGAGGTGGCTCCAATACTGTATTGAGTGAATATGATAGTTTTCCATCAAGATCCGAGTTCCATCATCCCCGCTTTGTTCCTGCCGATGTCAAGTGGGCACGATTTCACATGGAAGGAGATATGAGATTGATAGGATTCCTGATCGATAAGAAGGATGGAGGAAATACTTCGTTGAATACAGATGTCTTCTATGTAGTATTCCTAGATCTCTATCACAAGTTCTACAAGTCAATAAGATAGTTTTCATCTCCCACGGTCTAGAATTGCTATATGCCCAGGCATGGTCATTAAGGAGCAATCCTGTCATGAAACAATTAGTTCTCTGCAAGTTGTAGCACTACCGGCCTAGGACAGTAGCTTTTCGGTACTCTCTTCATCAGAATCAAGTCTCTCATCGGATATCCCAAGGGCCCTGAATATCAGCCTCTTTGCAATCTCCCTGAGGAACACACCGCTTTTGCACCCAGGATCTAGAAATCTCGTATCCTGACGACAGAACAGCTCTTGCGGAAGCATATAAAGCATGGCATTGGCAATTTCTGGTGGCGTAAAGACCTCGTCGGAAGACAGATTCGAAAGACATGAAAGTATATCAGGGTTATAGTTCACCTTTTCTGGCATTCTGATACCCTCCAATAGGCTATAGGTCTGTATGTTGCGATTGCTTTGGGTTCTTTATAGATAGATTCAGACGATTCTTTCCTCTCTGGACTTCTATACTCAAGCATCTCTGATAGTTCAAAATCCTTACGGAGCATCATGCTATTAAGAAGAAGAGTCCATTCTGCAAACACTATCGGCTTCCTATTGCTCTGCTTCAGTGTCAGCTCATTTCCACAGAGAGTATTCGTTTGGCCCATATAACGAGCCGCTATTTTCACCTCTTCACGTTGTGATCCTTACTCGGAGCAAGAAATATTCTGTCTTCTACTTCAGGTCTTATCGTTTCAGACTGCACTGCAGATGATAAAAATCAGAATTCTTTCAAGACAGTGCTTCCACTTTGCAGTGTCTTCTTCATGTCGATTATACGCTGGTTGCCAGAGCCTCTGAAACGGAGAGTTATGTCCCTGAGAGATTCGACGAACTCTCCATCTACCAGCACATCGATATAGGAGAGCATCTCATCAGTAACGGGGCATCTTGCACGGGATGATGAGAGAAGATCGCTCTCGAGCGTGTAGCCTGTATAGCACCAGATATCCTTCTCGGGAAGCTCGGTCACTACTCTAGCGAGAAGCTTTACAAGCTCTACCTGATTTGCAGCCTCGAAGGGTTCGCCTCCAAGGAGAGTAAGCCCCCTGATGTACGAAGGTCTCAATGCTTCAATTATCTCGTCCTCGGTCTCTTTCGTGTACTTTTCCCCGTAGTCGAAGGACCAGGCCTCGCTGTTGAAGCAGCCCTTGCAGTGGTGTGTGCAGCCAGAGACGAAGAGGGAGACCCTTACTCCCTCTCCATTTGCTATATCCGTCTTCTTTATCGCAGCCCAATTCATCTTGGCTCAGAGGTGGAGCACCCTCTCCCTTATCTCCTGCGTCCTTCCCTGATTCCAGAACTGTGTTCCTATGTAGCCGCAGGTCCTCCTTGCGACATTCATCGTATTCTGGTCCCTGTTGTGGCAGTTGGGGCACTCCCATACAAGCTTTCCATCGTCCTCTACGATCTGGATCTCCCCATCGTAGCCGCACTTCTGGCAGTAGTCGCTCTTCGTATTGAGCTCCGCGTACATGATATTGTCATAGATGTACTGAATCACGGAAATGACTGCAGGGATGTTCTGCTGCATGTTCGGAACCTCCACGTAGCTGATGGCACCACCCTTGGAAAGCGCCTGGAACTTCGATTCGAACTTCAGCTTCGTGAATGCATCGATATGCTCGGTCACCCTCACATGGTAGCTGTTCGTAATGTAGCCCTTGTCGGTTACACCCTTTATTATGCCGAACCTTCTCTGCAGGCACTTGGCGAACTTGTATGTAGTGGACTCGATAGGTGTTCCGTAGAGGCTGAAGGCGATATTGCTCTCCTGCTTCCACTTGTCGCACATATCGTTCATATGCTGCATGATCCTGAGTGCAAAGGGTTCTGCCTCACTGTCGGTATGCGACTTTCCCGTCATGTAGTAGACGCACTCTGCAAGACCTGCATAGCCCAGGCTTATCGTGGAGTAGCCACCGTAGAGGAAGCGGTCTATCTTCTCGCCCTTTTTCAGTCGGGCAAGGGCACCATGCTGCCAGAGGATCGGAGCACAATCGCTCAAGGTTCCCTTCAGGCGCTCGTGGCGGCACATAAGGGCCCTGTGACAGAGCTCGAGCCTCTCATCGAAGATGCGCCAGAAGGCCTCCATGTCGCCTCTTGAGGAGAGTGCGACATCCGGAAGGTTTATCGTGACGACACCCTGGTTGAAGCGGCCATAGAACTTGTAGTTGCCATTCTCGTCCTTCCAGGGGCTGAGGTTGCTCCTGCAGCCCATGACGGGGAAGCAGTTTCCCTCCTTGAGTTCGAACATCTTCTTTTCCGAGATGTAGTCGGGTACAAGTCGCTTTGCAGTGCACCTTGCCGCAAGCTCGGTCAGGTAGAAGTACTTCGAGCCCTCTCTGACATTGTCCTCCTCGAGGACGTATATGAGCTTCGGGAAGGCTGGAGTGATGAAGACACCCTTCTCGTTCTTCACACCCTGGATTCTCTGCCTCAGTGCCTCCTCGATCATCATGGCGAGGTCGGCCTTCTCTCTCTCGTTCTTCGCCTCGTTGAGGTACATGAAGACTGTAAGGAACGGAGCCTGTCCATTTGTGGTCATCAGCGTGATTACCTGATACTGGATAGTCTGGATTCCCCTCTCGATCTCCTTTTTGAGCCTCATCTCGACGATCTTCCTGACAGCCTCTTCTGAAAGAACGACACCTGCGGCCACGGCCTCCTCAGTCACTTCGCTTGTGAACTTCTCGCGGGAGACCTGCACAAATGGGGCAAGGTGGGCAAGAGAGATGGACTGTCCTCCGTACTGGTTCGAGGCGACCTGCGCGACGATCTGCATTGCGATGTTGCAGGCTGTAGAGAAGCTGTGCGGCTTGTCGATCTTCGTCTCGCTGATGACTGTTCCATTCTGGAGCATGTCCTCGAGGTTCACAAGGTCGCAGTTGTGCATCCTCTGGGCGTAGTAGTCGGAGTCGTGGAAGTGGATTATTCCTTCGCTGTCCGCTTCGACGATGTCGGCAGGAAGCAGGAGTCTTCTCGTGATGTCCCGGCTCACCTCTCCGGCCATGTAGTCCCTCTGTACCGAGTTGATCACAGGGTCCTTGTTGGAGTTCTCCTGCATCGCCTCCTCGTTGTTGCAGTCTATCAGGCTTATGATCCTGTCATCAGTCGTATTGCTCTTTCTGATGAGGGACCTCGTGAAGCGGTACTTCACGTAGTTCCTTGCGACAGCGAAGTTTCCTGTGGCCATCAGCTGGTCCTCGACCATATCCTGTATCTCCTCGACGGAGACTGTACGGTTCATCCTGGTGCACTTGAACGAGATGTACTCTGCAATCTCGGCGATCTCGGCCTCTGTAAGATTGCTGTGCTCTGTCGCAGCATTGGCCTTCCTTACTGCGTTTGCTATCTTCTGGCTGTCGAAGACCACCTCCGAGCCGTCCCTCTTGATTACCTTCATTACTTCCTCCGAAAGCGTTATTGGAAACAGTGCACTGCAGGATGCACTTCAGCTTGATGCATGGGGTGCGATGTTTCTGTTTCCTGGATTCTCCATCGGTCGAAGGAGCTCTCCTTCCGGTGATGGAGCAAGATGCAATTGACCGTAATATTAAGCAAATCCGAATTCGGATTTCAAGCGACCTCTACGCAACCAAAAGCGTTCGGAAATTTACAAAACACTACATCTAGGGCTCATCGGAAGGAGAGCAGATTCCAGTGGATTTAAAACCGATATAGGTTCTTCATAGTTTCTAGAGTCCTTTTGAAGCACTGCCTCTTTTTACCCCCTTCATACGAGTGGAGGGCTATCTTCTCTATTGTAAAGAAGTTGGAAAGCAAGGGAGGATGGAGGTGCAGAAAAGTTCTGAAAAAAGGCGGATTTTTTTCCTTAGTGTCACTTCATATCGGGGAAAAAATGAGATCGTCATCTCTCTTCATCTTCCTCTGTAGACGATCCTCTCTCCCTCGCTCGAGAGCTTTTCGAGGTGGCCATTCTTCATGAGGTAGCACTCTCCCCTTATCTCCCTTGTATCATTTTCGCTGAAGAAGTAGGTCCCGTCGACGAAGATGTAGAACTCATGGCCCAGGCTGTCCTTTGCGATTATATCGTCAAATAGCGGCCTTCCATCGAGCCGGTTCTCCTTTTCCTCATTGTAGTGCGGTATGATCTGGATGGAGGTGAGGTCGAGTCCCGGATAGAATGTGATGTACATCGGGTCGAGACTTTCGCCCTCCTCCTCGGCCGGAGCATATACTACAGTCGCTGCATTCATGCTGCCTGCACTGATTCCTACAAGCACGCCCTCATGACCTCTAAGAAGGGATGCAAGCGATATTCTCCTGAAGAACTCGTTCTGGGTGGGAACGTGCCCTCCTGCAAGGATTATGAGATCGCTGCCTTCGACAAGCTCCTTCGCTTCGAATTCACTCCTGCCATCCAGTATCTCATAGCTTTCGAACCTTATTCCCTCCATCTCCAGAGACCTCTTCATTCCAAGGCCGAAGTCGTCCGTGAAGTCGTACCAGTATGGGTAGGAGGAGATGAAAAGACCACGCCTTCTTCCCGGCGTGCACCTCTTCAGTTCATCCACGAAACCGTTTGCAGGGTTAAGCCTGTCTGTATGCTCCAGCGAGGGAGATGAGGTCAGGAACAGTATCATGGGCCCTCCTTAATAGGAATTATATATAATTTCCGGAAAAAATTATGAGAAACCTAGTGACATTTGGTCCAAAATCCGTTAAGAATATTAGTCGATTCTTGAGCTTTTAGGCAGAGGGGGTGAGTTAATAGTATGGCATATGTAACAGTAGATACCGAAGAACCTATCGAGAAAGCGATCAGACGCTTCAAGAGAATGGTCGAGAAGGAAGGTATCATCAGAGAGTTCAAGATGCGCAGGTATTTTGAGAAGCCATCCGCAATCCAGCACAGAAAGGACAAGACCCTGGCTAGAAAGCAGATGCTCAAGAAGAAGAAGATGCACGCATCCAAGGCCTACTAATGGTACTTACGAAGGAACTTCAATGCGAAGTTCCTTTTTTTATCCCAGAAGACCAGGAAAGCGGAGAACTCGTCTCCGCTTCCTTCTTTTTCAGGTAGAATATCTGAAATCTCAGTAGTAGATTCCCTTCTGCACCAGTGACTGCTGATACTGCTGTCTTGTGATGTTGAAGTTGTACTTCGTGCTTACATCGCCCTTCTCTATCGATATCGTTACAGAGGACTCGGCTGTCGGTATCTTCACTATCTCATAGGTGTTGGAGCCTATTCTCAGCTGACCTGAGGAGTAGACTGTGAATGCATCGAGAGTACCGGCAGGAATCTCTGTGGAGACTCCGGTCTCGAAGGTCTTTCCATACTGCCTCTCGACGACCATGAAGTAGGTCTTTCCGAGGTATGAGATCGAGCAGCCACCCCAGTCCACTGAGATCGGGCCATCTGTCAGGTTCTTTACATATACTATATAGCAGCTGGTATCGTTGGTCCCACCCTGTGGAACGACAGTCACTTCGGCAAGACTGGCACCGTCTATCGTGGTCTCCTGGACGAAGCCGTCGGAGGTGACCGAAAGACAGCTGACAAGAAGCAGTGAAGAAACAAGCAGTGCAAGCAACTTTCTCATCATCTAGATCTCCTCGCTATGATATCTATATCAAGGATACTAAAAAAATTCCCTGATTCAAAGTACCAAACTGCGATTTGTCTACTCTTTCTACTCAAGGTCAGGATAACCACAGGGCCTGAATACAAAGGACCTTTCCATCTTCCGACAGAAAGGCCCTTCTCTATGTACGAATCTATCAGTATCCGATGGAGAGACCAGCAAAACCATAGATTCTGAAGCCGGTAAGATCTATATCCACATCGTCTCCATTGAGTTCAAAATATGCATATAGAGGCACTTCAAGTCTTACACCATATCTGAGCAGGATTCTTCCGCTTTCATCGAGAGAGGTCAGCATGCCTGGCTCTGCGCAGAGACCACAGATTGCAGCTTTGGTCTTGATGCCTGAATCATTTTCCTCATCGAAGAATAGAAATGCTCCGAGATTGGCGATGAAATGATTCCTGTCCGAAAGCTTCTTCTTGTATGAGAGACCCAGATCCATGGACGTTTGATCAGTCACATCATAGGAATCGAGATCGTCGGAATCCACTTCTACACCATCTTCTTCTCCATATATATCCTTTCCTCCAAGATAGAGAGAGAAGAAGAGACCAAGATTCGAATTATTGAAATAGTGCGAACCTCCTACTCTGAAATCATAAGAACAGCTCTTCGTTTCGTTTTCACTGGAAAGCCCCATATAATTGAATTCTGTTTTGAGGCTACTATAGCCCAAATTCACATCGGCACCGACAAAGCCATTCATTTCCCTGGCAAGAATAGAAGAACAGACCAGAACGAAAAACATCAACACAAGAAAAATTCGCTTCATTGTTTTCCCCTTGATTACAAACAACAGAATACACTCATCAGTTGAATTCAAGCAAGCAAATAACATTTGCTGCACTTCAGGAATGCCATGTTATTCAATAGACAGAAATCGATCGGGGTACATATCGACTACAGACGCCTGGATAACAGCAGGAAACAGGTCGCATTAAGTCAATAGAAGAAGGACTGCCCCGAACGGGTTTCGAACCCGTACGTCCTTGCGGACACAGGATTTTAAGTCCTGTGCGTCTACCAGTTCCGCCATCGGGGCATCGAGACAATTATTATCATTTAATACCCTGCTTTGCAAGATTGTTGTCTTTTGAGGAAGTTGAGAGTAAACTTTGTAGAGAATCAGGAGATAAAAATGCAGGATAGAATATATGGTTTTCTTGCCGGTGCAGTACTGGCACTGGTCGTCTTTCTTGTGATGAAGGTCAAGAGCATGCATCAGGCCGCTGCAGTAAAGAAGGAGCTCGAGAAGTACAGGAAGATGCTCTCTGACAGGATGGAGATCGAGCAGGAGGGAATCCAGAAGCTCAAGGCCGAGAACGAGAAGCTCAGACAGGAGAACAGCAACCTCAAGGTCTCTGTGCAGACCTGGTCCCAGAAGCCTGGAAGAAGAGAGCTGCAGCGATTGCAGGTCTATCAGACCGCAGCAGACCGCCTGACCATAAACTCACCCGGCTTCGGAGCCGCCTGGCAGGCTGCGCTCAAGGAGAGCGAGGAGGAGTTCGAGCAGACCTACATTGGCGTGCAGCCATTTCTCAGGAAGTTCATCCCGACAAAGACCGATGCCACCATAATCAAGGAGCTCGAGGACTGAGAAGCCTGGGGCTTACACACAAATTACACAAACCAAAGGGACACGCTCCAGCTGAAAGCCGAGTATACTAATGTGCAGAGGATTGCAAGTCAATGAACTATGAATTACAGAATGCACCTATCATAAATCGGCCAGAAGAGAGCGCTGCATCTCTCCAGATGCTGGACCAGATGCTCGAATTCAAGAACCTCCTGCTTCTGTACAGCTCGGCCATGAAGATGATCAGCACAAGGCTCCAGATACTTGACGAGGACTATGCGCTCAAGAACGAGAGGAACCCAATCCACTCGATCTCGTCCAGACTGAAGTCGACCGCCTCGATCATAGACAAGCTGGAAAGAAGGAACCTTCCCGTAACTGTCGATTCGATAAGGGAGAACCTCCACGATGTGGCGGGAATAAGGGTCATCTGCTCCTATCTCGACGATGCCTATGAGGTCTCGAGGTCCATCCAGAAGCAGAAGGATATCACGCTGAAGTCCGTCAAGGACTACATCGCATTCCCGAAGGAGAACGGCTACAGGTCTCTGCACCTCATCGTCTCGATTCCTGTCAATCTCATCAGCACCGTGCAGGATGTCGATGTCGAGATCCAGATAAGGACTATCGCAATGGACTTCTGGGCCTCTCTCGAGCACACGCTGAAGTACAAGAAGAACATAAGGAACATGGACGAGATAGTAAAACGGCTCCAGTTCTGCGCAGAGAACATCGCAGAAGTCGACCTTGCCATGATGACGATCCGCAACAGCATAGAAAAGGACAACTCTCCCGATGATATCAAGAGCCAGCTGATAAACAGGCTGAAGAAGCTTGAAAAGGGGCTGAGTTGAACGGCCTTGTAGATACGCACTTCCATCTTGCGAGCATGATGGACAAGGGCATCGATATCTTCTCCCTTCAGCTTGATGGTGGAATGGATATCGGCTGTGAGCCCGAGGACATAATCCGTCGCCTTCCTCTGATAGAGAGGTTCCCTTCCATCGTATACTCTGTCGCTGCAGGACCCTGGTGCCTGGACTCGGATAGGACTCCAGAGCAGCTTGTCGATGAGCTTGTGGAATACAACAGGAGCACACACCCTTCGTTCATCGGCGAGATAGGACTGGACTACTATTGGAAGTACGGGACTGTCGAAAGGCAGAAGGAGCTATTCATAAGGCAGATGGAGCTTGCCGATGAGATAAAGCTTCCTGTTGCACTCCATATAAGGGATGCAGAGAAGGATACGATAGAGATACTCGAAAGGCACACACCCAGGAAGGCCGGGATACTCCACTGCTTCTCGGGAACGTGGGCTCTTGCCGAGACAGCGCTCGAAAGGAACTACATGCTCTCCTTTGCAGGCAATGTTACCTACAGGGCAAATGCAGCGCTCCAGGAGATCGCAGCCACGATTCCACTGGACAGGCTGCTGCTGGAGACCGACAGTCCATACCTTGCACCTGTTCCCTTCAGAGGAAGGACAAACACACCGCACCTTATCGAGCACACATACAGATTCGTTGCAGAGAGAAGAGGAATCTCAGTCGAAGAGCTCAAGGAAGCGGTCAGGAAGAACTTCCAGGCCCTGCTTCACAGGTAGGAGCACATAGGGGACCTTCACTCTTCCACTCCTTTTCTCCTTCACCATCTTCAGCATTGCACTGTAGTCGGGGCCTACAGTATACAGGACATCGACTGTTTCAAGTGCTTCTGCATACAGGTCGGTCGTGACTATCGAGAGCCCCTGGTCCCTTCTCAGAAGCTCGAGTGCACCCTTCGGACTGTAGACAATGAGCGTCTGCACCCTATCCTCTGCAAGCTGTCTTTCGAAGGCACCCGCCTGCACAGAGCTGATCCTTCCATCGTAGCTGTACTTTCCGATCGTCCCGGGTGCAGCACTCTGGAGCCCGATCTCATGCAATGACGAGGAATCGAAGAGGATGGCAAGGGAGAAGGTCCCGCCCGAAAGGCCGTAGGCGCACCTCCACATATCCTCATCATCTGGCTCGAGGACAAGCTCGGCGGAGGAGAAGACGTATCCGCTTCCCATCTCCACATTCACGCTCGGAGTTGCAAGATATGGTCCATCGGGGATGCTCTGCGAGAATGCAACTCTGTAGCCGCCCGAAAGGCCTGCATGGACCAGCTTTTCCAGGAACTGTCTCTCATAGGGTGCACATACAACTGTGATGACAGGAAATGTGAAGAATCTCACAACAAACAGCAAAATCAGCAGCGCCAACAATACAACTGGTACAAAAAGCTTCTTCACAAGGAGATATGATAGATGAGAGTTGCCTCACAATCAAGGTGAAGCAATTGACGGTACTATCTCTTTTGGTTAGAATTCGAATCACATTCTAGGAGGAATTTCTATGACTAGTTATAAGGAACTCGGACTTGTAAACACAAGAGATATGTTTGCAAAGGCAATCAAGGGTGGTTATGCAATCGGTGCATACAACTTCAACAACATGGAGCAGATGCAGGCAATCGTTCAGGCTTGTGTAGAGACCAAGTCTCCTGTAATCTTGCAGGTCTCCCGCGGTGCCAGGGACTATGCCAACATCAACCTTCTCAGGAATATGGCACGCGGCGTTGTAGAGTATGCTCATGAGCTCGGCTGCGACATCCCAATTGCACTTCACCTCGACCATGGTGATTCCTTCGAGACCTGCAAGGCATGTATCGACAATGGCTTCTCCTCCGTCATGATCGACGGTTCTTCCCTCCCATACGAAGAGAACATCGCAGTTACAAAGAAGGTCGTCGACTACGCACATCAGTTCGACGTTACAGTCGAGGGCGAGCTCGGTGTTCTCGCAGGCATCGAGGATGAAGTAAGCGCTGCAGTCAGCCACTACACCCAGCCAGCAGAGGTAATCGACTTCGTCTCCAGGACCGGCGTCGACTCTCTCGCAATCTCCGTTGGAACCTCCCATGGCGCATTCAAGTTCACTCCGGAGCAGTGCACCAGGAACGAAGAGGGCATCCTCGTACCACCAGAACTCAGATTCGACATCCTCGCTGAGATCGAGAAGAAGCTCCCAGGCTTCCCAATCGTACTCCACGGCTCATCCTCAGTTCCTCAGCAGTACGTCAAGATCATCAACCAGTACGGTGGCAAGCTCGTCGACTCCATCGGCATCCCTGAGGAGCAGCTTGCAAAGGCAGCCAAGTCCGCAGTCTGCAAGATCAACATCGACTCCGATGGCAGACTTGCAATGACCGCCATGGTCAGGAAGATCCTGTCCGAGAAGCCGGCCGAGTTCGACCCAAGAAAGTACCTCGGCCCTGCAAGAGAGGAGCTCAAGAAGATGTACATGCACAAGAACATCGATGTTCTCGGCTGTGCAGGACACGCTCTTGACTGATTGCTGAACAGATATTGCATCGACAGAGAGGAGATACTTTCAGGGTATCTCCTTTCTTATCTGCACTTTTACCCCCTTTTTGGATGAAAAGGGGCCTAAACCTTTTGACAGTAGCAAAATCGATGTGATACATTTGCGCTTGTGATGAATTCACAAACTGTATTTTTCAGGCTTTGTAAGAACAAAAACCTAAGGAGACTAATTGGCTACTAAAGATTTACGTATCAACAGGCAGATCCGCGCACGCGAGATCCGTCTCATTGATGAGAATGGTGAACAGAGAGGTGTGATGAGCACCTTTGAGGCGTATCAGCTGGCAGAAGATGCCGGACTCGATCTGGTCGAAGTCTCCCCAAATGCAAATCCACCCGTCTGCAAGATCCTCGATTTCGGAAAGTACCGATACGAGATGGAGAAGAAGCAGAGGGATGCCAAGAAGAACCAGCAGGTCATCAAGATCAAGGAGATCAGAATGCAGCCGAAGATCGACAGGGGCGATCTGGAGACCAAGAGCCGCTTCATCTCCGAATTCCTCGAGGAGGGAGACAAGGTCAAGGTATCGGTCCGCTTCCGTGGAAGAGAGCTCGCTCACACCGAGCTCGGCAATGTCGTTCTGGACAAGATACTTGCGATTCTTACCGAGAATGGTGTACAGTACAACTTGGATAAGCCTGCCTTCATGGAAGGCAAGATGATGAGCATGTTCATCAGTCCAGTGAAGAAGAAATAGGACCCGTACGGGTTTTATATAACGCAGCTTCAGGGGTCTCTTGTTCCCTGCGGCGCAAAAGGATGGTCATTATGCCAAAGATGAAAACAAGAAAAGCAGCTGCAAAGCGCTATTCGGTCACCGGTTCTGGGAAGGTCAAGTACAAGAAGCAGGGCCTTCGCCATATTCTCACCAAGAAGTCAACGAAGAGAAAGATGAATCTCAGACATGCTGGAATTCTTTCTGACGTCGAAGCAAAGAAAGCAAAGAAAATGCTTCCTTATGCCTAATTCAAAGGAGTGAGATAATATGCCAAGAGCAGTTGACGGAACCAAGCACAAGGATAGGAGAAACAAGATTCTCGAGCAGGCCAAGGGTTACTATGGCCGCAGAAGCACGAACTGGCGTGTTGCAAAGGATGCAGTCGCTAAGGCTGGTCAGTATGCATATCGCGGAAGAAAGGAGAAGAAGAGAGACTTCAGGAAGCTCTGGATTGCACGTATCAGCGCTGCAGTACAGGCCGAGGGACTCAACTACTCCCAGTTCATGCATGGTCTCAAGCTCGCAAACATCGAGCTCAACAGGAAGGCACTGTCCAACATGGCCATCGAGGACAAGAGTGCATTCAGCGCACTTGTTGCCCAGGTCAAGACAGTTCTCGCTTAATAGTTGTCTTAGGTTAGGAGGTATTCTATGACACTTATCGAAAGTAGCAGATTGCTTCAGGAGAGAGTAAACAAGGCTGTAGCACTCATTGGTAGACTCAGAGCCGACAAGCTCGAGCTTATCGATAGGTTGAACATGGTCGTCAACCATAACAACGAGCTCCAGGAACTCCTTGACAAGTCCTCTGCTGATCAGGCTGCAATCGAAAGTGCGATCACCGAATCCCTCGACACACTCGACAACCTCGACCTCGACAATATCGGAGACTTCGGAACGATGGATTCATCCGAACTCGAAGCAGCCGAGAGCTTCACCCTCGACGGTGCAGCTCAGGAGATCGAGACCTTCGAGAACAGCAACTTCTGAGACTGAAGAAATTGTGCAGAAAAGACGAGGACAGGAGAGTCTTGTACTTTCCTGTCCTTTTTCTATTGTGAAAGGAGAGGATTTCAGCAATAATTCTTTCCGGCTATCTCATTCTATCATCAGGAGGCGCACATGAACTTCATCTTCATCTCCCCACAGTTTCCCCACACCTACTACCTCTGGTGCGACAGACTCAGAAGGAACGGAGTCAATGTACTTGGAATCGGAGATACTCCATACGACGAGCTGAGCTACGAGCTCAAGAGCTCGCTCAACGAATACTACAGGGTCTCCAACATGGAGAACTACGATGAGGTCTTCAGGGCAGTCGCCTTCTTCTCCTTCAAGTACGGCAAGATCGACTGGATCGAATCCAACAACGAGTACTGGCTCGAGCAGGATGCAAGGCTCAGGACCGACTTCAACATAACAACAGGTGCCGATACGAAGCAGGTGCAGAAGTACAAGTTCAAGTCGGCAATGAAGAAGTTCTACGAGGATGCAGGCGTCCCTGTGGCCCGCTATATCAAGGTGACAACGCTCGAGAAGGCGCTCGAATTTTCTTCCCTCGTCTCCTACCCTGTCTTTGCAAAGCCTGACAATGGTGTCGGTGCAAATGGGACCTTCAAGATCGAGAACAGAGCCGACATGGAGGCCTTCTTCGAGAAGAAGGGAGATGGCCCCTACATCATGGAGGAGTTCATCACAGGCGACATCTACTCCTACGATGCGATAGTGAACTCAAAGCTTGAGCCCCTCTTCGAGTCGATGACACAGTGGCCCCCTTCGATTGCGGACATCGTCAACAGAAATCTCGACCTCTCCTACTACACTGCAGCAGATGTGATACCTGAGCTCAGAGAGAGAGGCAGGGCGACAGTAAAGGCCTTCAAGGTCAGACAGAGATTCGTCCATCTCGAGTTCTTCCGCCTGAGAAAGGGAAAGAAGGGACTGGGAAGGAAGGGAGACTTCATCGGCCTCGAGGTCAACATGAGACCAGCTGGCGGCTATACACCGGACATGATGAACTTCGCCCATTCGACCGACGTCTACCAGATCTGGGCCGACATGGTCTGCTACGACAGAAGGATACTTCCTGAAAGCGGAAAGGACCACTACTGCGTCTTCGCATCCAGGAAGGATCTCCACTCCTACGTCCACACCCATGATGAGATCATGGAAAGGTACAGAGACAGGATGGTCATGAACGAGCGTGTTCCGGATGTCCTCTCGGCCGCAATGGGCAACTACCTCTACACAGCCCATGCAGATGATGAGGAGATGGCCAAGGAGTTCATCTCGTTCATACAGGAGAGGTACGACTGAGAGAGGCCACTCTTTTTGCTCCAAACAACTCGATATGAATTGATGTACGGCGCTTTAGCTGGTATAGTACAGTTAATTCCGGGTGGCGCTATGTCTCTTGGCGCATTTTACACTTGACGGGAACTGGAATAGATAGAATGCAGTGCTCCTACCTCTCCAAGGATGTTTAAAGGAACAGAATCTCTACTCTCAACAAGGTTCCCCCCTTGAACTAACAGGTTCAAGAGTACCCTGCCACCCGGATGCTTTTCTTCTCTGCCTGTTTCCGTTGTCCAGAAAAATCATTATACTTGAGACCATGAACGAGAATATCCAGTATATCACCATTCCCTCCTCTCTCGAGAAGGAGATAAAGGGCTTCAGGATCAGAAGCGATGTGCAGATTCCAGTCCAGCTTCCAGAGGGCGTCAGGAAGATATCTCCTGAGCTTGTCACCATCGAATCGATCTGCGCAGGCATGCTTATAGTGATCGCATACCATCCCGAACACAGAAACTTCGACTACTTCAGGGATTTTGTTCTTGCCTGCCAGCCTGACTGCATACAGGAGCTGAACACTGCCGCAATCGCAAAGGAGAAGCAGAAGAACTACCCCTTCTCGGAGCAGCTCTTCCTTGCAGTGTACCATATGCTGCCCCAGAGCGCATCCTGCATAAACCTGGCAACCCTCTACTCCTCCTGGGCCGCCTTCAAGAAGAAGGAGAAGAACGAGAAGGAGGAGGACTTCTATACAGCAAAGTGCCTCAACACACTCAAGGACGGACTCGAGAGGTTCGGCGAGAATGCAGATATACTTGCAGAGCTCGGGACTGTCGAATCCTACCTTGGAAACCTCGAGGATGCGAGGGAGTACCTCCAGCGCTACATGAAGGTCGCAGTCGAGGGAGAGAAGAAGGAGAAGCTGAAGAAGATACTCAAAGAGGTCGAATTCAGGATCGACTCCGACAATGAGATAAACCAGGCATACGACTTCATGATGCTGGGCGAGGAGGACAGGGCCCTCGAATCGATCGAGAGGTTCCTGAAGAAGAATCCGAAGATCTGGCACGGACACTTCATCAAGGGGTGGGCACTCAGGAAGAAGGCGCTCTACCTGGAGGCCGAGAAGTCCTTCCTGAAGTGTCTCGAGCTCGGAGAGAGCAACAGCGACATCTACAACGAACTTTCCATCTGCTGTCTCGAGACAAAGCGAAGGGACCTTTCAAAGAGCTATCTCGACATCGCAATCGAGCTCGAGCCTGACAATTTCACTCTGATGAACAACCTTGCATACCTCCACCTCGTGGATGGAGAGTACGACGAAGCGAAGAAGTGGATCGAGAAGTGCCGCCAGGTAGCACCTGAGGACAGACAGATCCAGGCGATGATGGCAGAGTATACAGAGAAGACCGGAGAGAGCTTCGGCGATGTCATCACAGAGGAGTATGTGAAGACTCCCGACACCGACAAGGCAAGGGAGAAGATGAACTCCTTCGATGGAGAGGACGATGGCTACGAAGAGGAGCTCAGGGCCCTTGACGAGGATGACAGGACCCACGGTTTTGCAACCGTGAATATGCAGAAGTTCGATCTGGAGGATTAAAAGCAGCATCATGCACATATCAAGCCACAGCGAGAAGGAGACACAGGAGGTCGGAAGAAGGGTCGCACAGAAGGTCAGCAGAGGTGCTGTAATCTCCCTTCGCGGCTCCCTTGGTGCGGGAAAGACAGTATTTGCAAAGGGCTTTGCAAGAGAGCTCGGGATCACGGAAGCGATCGTCTCCCCTACCTTTACACTTGTCCAGGAGTACGATGGAAGACTCAGGATGTACCACCTGGACCTCTACAGGCTATCCGGAGAGGATGAGTTCGAATCGATGGGAGGAGAGGACTTCCTCTACTCCGATGGAGTTGCACTCATCGAGTGGAGCGAGAAGATAGAGGATATGCTTCCCGAGGATACTATCTATGTTGATCTCACGATCAACGAGGACCTTTCGAGAGATATCGAGATCAGAGGACTTGAACTATGAATGTACTTTCGGTAGATACATCGACCAATACACTGCATCTGGGACTCAGAAGCGAACGGGGCTTCGAAGAGAGGATGCTCGAGCTTCCGATGCAGCACTCACAGAGGCTGCTTGCCGAGATAAAGGAGCTCTGCGCGAGACAGGAAATATCGCTTCCCGAGCTGGACCTTCTCGTCTGCACCAGAGGTCCCGGGGCCTTCACCTCGCTCAGAATCGGCATGGCATGCCTCAAGGGCATTGCAACAGCGACAGGAAAGCCTCTTGTCTCTGTTCCTACTCTCAAGGCGCTTGCACTCTCATCCGGTGCGAACAGGGGCGCTATCCTCTCCTGCATCGATGCAAGGAAGAAGAGGTACTACCTCGGACTCTACGACTGCGAGGGAAATGCCCTGATGGATGATATCGATGGAAATGCAGAGAACCTTGTCGAGGTGCTTTCTGGATACGACCTCATCCATCTGACAGGCCCGGATGCAGCTGCCTTTGCCAATAAGCTGAGACCACTTCTTGGAGAGAGACAGGAGCTTACAGTCGACAGGATAGGAACAAGACCACTTGGACTGCTGCTTGTCGATATGGGAATAGAGCAGTTCAGAGAGCATGGAGCAGACGATATAGGACAGGGCCCTGTCTACATCAGGAGATCTGATGCAGAGGAGGCTCTGCTTGAAAGAATGAAGGAGGAAGCAAGATGAGAAAAGTCGATGCTGCAGTAATAGGAGCCGGTCCTGCCGGCATCACAAGTGCAATATACCTCAAGAGATATGGCTACGAGGTCGCCCTTCTCGACCCGATGGGAGTCGGAGGCCAGCTCATGATGATCAGCGACATCGAGAACTATCCGGGCTTTGCCTCGACTACAGGCTTCAAGCTCGCAGAGGATTTCGAGAAGCAGGCCAATGGCCTTGGACTCGAGGTGGAGTACACGCTTGTAAAATCCATCGAGAGGCTTGAGGATGGCACCTTCCTTCTCAGGACCGATGTCGAGGATATCCAGGCAAGGGGCATCATCGCAGCAACAGGTGCAAAGCACAGCAAGCTCTCCGTTCCTGGAGAGGAAGAGTTCGAGGGAAAGGGTGTCAGCTACTGTGCAACCTGCGACGCTCCCTTCTTCAAGAACAGAAAGGTCGTTGTAGTAGGCGGTGGAGACACTGCGCTGACAGATGCACTCTACCTTTCACGTCTCTGCAGCGAGGTCGTCCTGGTTCACAGAAGAGACCAGTTCAGAGGACAGAAGATTCTCCAGGAGAGAGTCAGGAATACAGGCAACATCCACCTCAGGATGAAGGCCAACGTCGTCTCCATAAACGGGGATACGAAGGTGAGATCTGTAACACTGGACAGTGGAGACGTCATCGAGGCAGATGGCATCTTCATCTTCACAGGCATCGTTCCCGCCTCCTCACTCTTCGAAGGTCTTGTCGAACTGGACGATAGAGGCTTCATCGTTACGAATGGAAGGATGGAGACAAGTGCAGACGGAATCTTCGCTGCAGGAGATGTCAGGAACACGGCACTCAGACAGGTCGTGACTGCAACCGGAGACGGAGCTGTAGCGGCCTCCTCTCTCGATGAGTATCTCTCAAGATAGAATATCAAAAACCACCCCATAGGAGCATTTTGAGCAGTCTTTTCCCTTGACTTGTCATATCGCATGGGGTGTAATTTTAATATATGAAAGTATTGATGGTAAGTTCCGAAACTGTCCCCTTTTCCAAGTCGGGGGGCCTTGCTGATGTTGTCGGAGCCCTTTCTCCTGCACTGGCTGCAGCTGGTGTCGAGACAAGGGTTCTGATGCCTTTGTACGGCTTCATTCCAGAAAAGGACTTCACCTACAAGTACACATTGACAGTCGATATGCCGGGCAAGGCCGAGAAGGTCGATATCCTCTCTACCAGACTGCGTGGAGTCGAGTATGTTGCACTCAGGCATCCTGTCTTCACCGAGAGGAAAGGAATCTACGGAGACACATCCTTTTCACCATATGGGGACAACGCATTTCGCTACCTTCTGATGAGCAGAGCGGCCCTTGCATACATGAAGAGAAGCCGCTTTGGTGCAGATATCGTCCACTGCCACGACTGGACCAGTGGCCTTGTTCCATTCCTTCTCAGGAAGGAGGGCTTCCTCTCCTACTCCATCTTCACAATCCACAACCTCGCATACCAGGGTACCTTCTCCCGCTTCGATGCGCTGAATCTCGGATATCCGGTCGAGGAGAGCATGTTCTCTGGAAGCGGTCTGGACAGAAGATTCAACATGCTGAAGTCGGGTCTCGAGTACGCCGACATGATCACGACGGTCTCCGAAAGCTACGTGGACGAGATACAGACAGCAGAACAGGGGTGCGGACTTGAGGAGCTTCTGAAATCGAGAAGAGACGACCTTGCCGGAATTCTCAATGGAATAGACACTGACGAATGGAATCCTGAGACTGACAGATACTTCAGCACCCACTTCTCTGCCTCGGACCTTTCCGGAAAGGCAGCTCTCAAGGCCAAAGTGCAGAAGCAGTTCGGTCTGGAAGTGAATGCAGATATCCCGCTCATTGCCATGATAAGCAGGATTGCAGAGCAGAAGGGCTTTGCCGAGCTGCTCGAAGGAGATGAGTCCGCACTCGAGAGGATACTGAGGATGAAGTGCCAGGTGCTTCTGATCGGAACCGGAGACCAGAGATACATCGAGAAGCTCGAATCCCTCTCCGAGAGATACGACAATCTCAGTGTCAACATCATATTCAGCCAGGAGGCCTCGCATCTTGTAGAGGGTGCTGCAGACTTCTTCCTCATGCCATCGCGCTATGAACCCTGCGGGCTGAATCAGATGTACTCGCTGCGCTATGGAACACTTCCGATAGTCCATGCGACCGGAGGTCTGAAGGATACTGTCATCGATATCGATGGCGACATCATAAACGGAAACGGCTTTGCATTCGACAGGCTTTCTGCAGATGAGATCACAAGAACAGTGAAGCGTGCCCTGGCATTCTACGAGAATGACGACAGGACAGTGAATGAAGCCAGGAGGAGAGGAATGACGACCGATTTCTCCTGGAATGAAAGTGCACAGAAATACATCAAGATATATGAGAGGCTACTAGGAGGTAACAAATGAATCGTATCAAGAAAGACAAGCAGAAGAAAGTCCTTGCAATCATCCTTGGTGGAGGAAGAGGAACAAGGCTCTATCCATTGACAATGGACCGCTCGAAGCCAGCTGTCCCATTCGCAGGCAAGTATCGCCTGGTCGACATCCCTATTTCGAACTGTCTCAACAGTGGTGTCAACAAGATATACGTACTGACACAGTTCAACACTGCTTCCCTTCACAACCATATCGTGAATACATACCAGTTCGACACCTTCTCAGGTGCATTCGTAGAGATTCTCGCTGCTGAGCAGACCTACTCATCCGAATCCTGGTATCAGGGCACAGCCGATGCTGTAAGAAAGAACCTCAAGCACTTCCACGACCAGAATGCAGACTACTATGTGATCCTTTCCGGTGACCAGCTCTACGCAATGGACTTCCAGGACATGCTCCAGAGACACATCGACTCCGGTGCGGACTTCACGGTCGCAGCAAAGCCAATCTCGAGAGCAGAAGCTACCGGCCTTGGCATCATGTCCGTCGACGAGAAGGGCATGATCAAGAAGTTCTATGAGAAGCCGGCAGCCGACATGGACATCTCCGAGTACCGCGTCAACGAGAAGATCATGAAGGAACAGCTTGGAAAGAAGGTCGACTCCTCCAACGAGTACCTCGCATCCATGGGCATCTACATCTTCACTGCAAAGGCAATGGAAGAGATGCTGAACAATGACGAGACCGACTTCGGAAAGGAGATCATTCCAGAGTCCATCAAGACAAGACCGGCAGCTGCATACCTCTTCGACGGCTTCTGGGAAGACATCGGAACCATCAAGGCCTTCTACGAGTGCAACCTCAACCTGGCATCCATCAATCCGGACTTCAACTTCTACGATGAGGATATGCCGATCTACACCCATAGAAGACACCTTCCTGCCACGAAGATGAACTTCTGCAACATCTCCTACTCTCTCGCATCCGAGGGCTCCATCATCACAAATGCATACATCGTCAATTCGATCGTCGGTGTCAGGACCATCATCGAATCCGGTGCATCTCTCGATGGAGTCTACTGCATGGGCGCAAGCTACTATGAGACAGAGTACGAGAGAGAGCAGAATGCAAAGAAGGGCATTCCGAACATCGGTATCGGCAAGGGTACCATCATCCGCAAAGCGATCATCGACCAGAATGTAAGAATCGGTGACGGATGCAGAATCGGTATCGACGACATTCCAAGACCAGAGGGCGACTTCGATATGTATTCAGTGCACGATGGAATCATCGTCATCAACAAGAATGCAATCATCAAGTCGGGTACAGTCATCTGATTCTGGATGTTCTGGAACTTCGGGGTCACAGGAATGTGGCCCCATTTCTTTTAAAAGTCTGTTTTGCACAGTGTGGATAAAACAGGGGAAATAGACTAGAGTTGAAGTGCTTGTATTACAGGCAAAGACTCAGTCTGGACGAGATGTGGTAGTCCCCCTAGTCTGGGTCTTTTCCTGGA